>Ga0228711_1005047_pt1 | contig 20147 bp, 10 predicted proteins | sample MedpolnodulmetaG_2_FD_177996 | JGI IMG/M metagenome (GOLD analysis project Ga0228711, IMG submission 177996) | Root nodule microbial communities from Medicago polymorpha collected in Santa Monica, California, United States - brown nodules | ecosystem: Host-associated > Plants > Roots > Nodule... | reverse complement strand
ATTATGCGAAGTGCTGCTTGTATGTAGCTACCATCTCTTCTTGAATATGTGAAAACAATGGAACATGAGCATATGTAAATACTTTTGGATGATATTTTGATGTGAATATGAAACAGGGATATGTAAACATTTTGGAAACGTTGGGAAAATAGAGGAAACTCTGTCGAATTTTTGGTAAATCGTGTATTAGTAAAAGTATGTATATTTTATGTTAGGCTTGCCAGACTTGTTTAGTCTGTGTGCCGGTCATGGCCATAGACAGGGTCGTGACAGGACATATAAAAGGTTTTCCTTAAGCGGGCCCGGGCTTTCTCCAGCTGTTCAATGGCTGCTTCCCCTAGTTCTTCTAAATTTCGAATAGTTCTCAAGATTCTCTGTTTTCGATTATCTAATAAATCACTTAATGAAAGTAGATTCTCTTTCCATTTATTTAAAAATGTGTATGATCTCTTCCCGAACCAAACATGAATCTTTCAATTCATTTGGCTCTCACACTCAATTCCTTATAGGAAATTTCCCTATCTTTATTATCGAATGAGCCTATCCTCTTTTCTCTATTTCTAAAAATCTTGAAAATGATTAACAATACAAGATTAAAATATTTGGAGGACTCTTCTGACCAAACAAATAATTGTCAGCAAAGTTGTTTTTTTTATTCAAATCCAAAGAATTGTCATTAATTTATACGTAGAACATAAAGAGAATTAGAACATACTAATAACATCAAAAGTTTTGCTATTCCATCAAACTGCTGAGTTCTATTATTCCATTATCTCTATGATATATGTTTTTTCATGCCAGACTCAAATTTTCACATCTATAAAAGAGACTGATACTTTAAAACAACAAAGGATTAATCAGTGAGAAAAAAGGGACCCACCAGTACATAGTGTCTCTAGAAGAAACCACCTTCTTGCAAAGCCAGTCTGGCACAGTCTTTTCCAAAATCTCAATCTGTTCTTCAGCTTCTCCTATTGGGAGGACAAGATTAGTTAGCTAGATTTTCTATTACAAGAAATCGTGTACATCATAATAAAATATAATTAGAACATACTAATCTCGACAAAATCTAAACAGTCCATCTTTATCTTTTGCAGGAGCTCCTCTTTTGTGATTGAAGTTCTTTTGACAGAGCCAAATATAGAGTCATTCACATTAACCAGTTCCACCATTGACGAAGTATAGTTATCCAATGCATCCAGACCAGTTTGATCAATGGTGGTTTTTACAAAAGAATGAGTAAGGTTCTCGTCTATTTGTTTGGAGAAACCAATCGAAAAAATCGACTAAACCAATAATATAAGTGTGTTAGAAATAAAAACCATCTCTGCTATAATTTTGTTATAACCATCACCGATGTTTCACTCTAAATTTTCAACATATTTTCACCCAATACGTGCATTATCTTATAACTGTCTCTAAAGCCCCTCTTTTTCATGCATGAATATATGATGAGTACCCCACTTACTCGTTAGAATTTAACATGAACTACTAAATGTAAGGAAAATAAATTGCTTTCTTTGCAAGTTCTACGGCAAGGATAGATTGAAAGGTACAAAATAGAATAATAAATGAGTATCAAAGTATGATTTTAGGGATAAGTCGAAAATTAAAACCAAAACTAGATAGCAGGCGCATACCTCCTGAGGCGGGGAAACAGAATCAAAAAATTTGAAGTCCTCAGAACATCCTCGGCTAGGTTTAGACATGTATACTCTATTGTCCAAATCATCACTGCCTTCTGTGAGAGTAAAATCGAGCACTCTTTTTGCAGGCTTAAAAAACGACCCAGACTTTTGGGCAGTCACTTTCTGAAGCTTAACATCAGAACCGAGCAACAATCTCTCAGGTGCTGACTGTGCAGGAGTGTGTGTCAACAAACTATCCGTACAAGAAACAATTTTCAAGTCAGGGCTTTCAACGCGGCTAACAGAATGTAGAGGGGAGATCCTATGTGCAGTGATTGCCTCTGCATGCCTCTTTCTACATTAAGATTACTCACAATCAGACAATTGTGTACATTCTTTTTGCCATGTGCTTTCACTTTCTTGGTTATCCAGCCAGTCAGATTCATGGGATGATAGAGAGTTTTAGATGATGAAAAGCTCTGAACTTGCTCAGTCTTGTTAGCAATATTCTTATGAGAAAAGTGTCTTTTAAAAGATGGACTCAGATGTAAGTTGTTCAGTACAGTTCAATTTCATTGGAAGTTGATGAAAGTTCTGTTGAAAAATTTACAAGTCCATCTTTGAAAATCAAGTTATAGAAGGTCCATCTTTGAATATCTGTCCCCTTATATCGACATTCAAAAGAAAAATTAAAATTAAAGTGATGAAAACAATTCTTTAACATACTTCTAAGAACAAAAATAAATATAGCCGATCCAGACCCAAAGAGACATACACTATGAGAAACTTACATTCTGTTCAGTTTCATCAGGTTGTCTTTGGTAGTTGTCATATGCTTCAGCATCATGCACAAACAAGCTAGTATTGGACAAAAACAGCTCACGACTTCTGCATTTAAGAAGATAATACCCATTTTCAAAACACGTTCAAAAAACATTCATACGTGAATGATCGGGAACAGATAACGGGCATACCTCATACAGTCAGTTGGGCAGCCAATTTGGCATCACTCTCGTCCTATAGGAGTTGGAGTTTTCACTTGGGAACGCTAAACCATGTTATATATTATGTTAGAAAGCCTGATGCAATAATCAAATGACGATGCTTTTTGTAAGGGGAAAAACAGTTCACCTGCTTTTCGATCTCTTCCTCAATTGGCATTTTCTGAGATTCTTCCTGGTGGAAGTGCATGTCTATAGATACAATTCTTACCAAAACCAACCATATTTCTTACTCTCTACCGCATCCAAAAAGTGTTTGCATACCTAAACAAAGTACATAAACAATGTACAGAGGTTATTTCCAGTTGAATAAGTAAGAACAAAAATATGCTTTGAATAATAACCAAAAATCAAACATTAAAAAGAAGCCTCGAATTAGCCATAAAAAATGAAAGGGGAATGATATTCCAACATAAAGTACTGGTATTCCAAATATCAGTCCCTTCCTTAATCTATCATTAAAAGGGAACTGAGATTCCATCATATAGTACATGAGCATAGGAAATGGATCCTTTATAGTCTAAGTGCATATTTGGTTTCACGGTGAGTTTGCCGAAATCAAGGTGGCACCATGATTTTGTAGAAGCTCCAAAGCGTAACTTATGCAAAATCACGGTGGCACAACGTCATTCTGTCAAACTCACAGTGAATCCATACATACACAAAACAGTATCATTGATTGCGGAAATCCAAAAAAACACCATTTAGAACAGCCGTAATCGACACAAAATGTCATGGCATCCCCATCTTTCACAAATTGGCCATGGCAGTTGTCAAAAGTATGCCAACGCAGTCCATATTTGACAACACAGTCTAAAATTTACTTGCATATGGTGCACTTACACACAAACACATACACGTAAAAATTATTTTAACCTATGAAGCATGGACACTCATGCATCAACATCGATAGTAATTTGAGAAAATGACATAATTCATGTAAACACATGTGTCGGTGTTGTATCAGACACTAACACAGTTCAAACATGAAACACACCTTCGAACATAAATGTTTGTGCCATAAGTTGTTCTGTTACAGTCTCCAAAAACAATTAAGGGAAATAAAGTGAGCTCTTCAATAATTGTAAGGAAATCCCAAAAGAGTAATCAAAACTTCCACCATTATCTTTTGAAAAAGCTCTCTAGGGAGAGGAGGGCAAAAATTCAATATTTTTGCGTAAACATACAAACCTATAATTGTGATTTGGTGAATACATAGAAATATCTATGATAAAATTTTGAAACAAATTAACATCCTACAACACTACGGAAACCTTTATGACAATGAATGATATACCTACTTCAACATCCCGAGTGTAACACAATGTCAGCATCATTCTCTGGTGAATTGAATATCTTTCATGTTACTTTTCTCTTTCAATACATGGATTCCACTATTCTGGAATGGGAATCCAAAGTCAACCTCTGCATGGTTCCACTTATTTTCTAAAAGTGCTTTGTCTATATTATCATTGAAGTTTTCCATTTGCAAATGAAAAAGATGCAAATGATACGTATTTGGTTGTGGTTTTGTATCATCTGTATAGAAAAATGCATTGCCGTTGATGATCAATCTTACAGCACGGTAGTGAGAATCATCCCATGTGAATGGAGAAACAACACAGAGAGTTATGTCAGGAAACATGTTACGAAACCGGAAGGAAATTGACAATCCTGCCTCGTATATGTGGTCGAACCACTTCGGAATTTTTGGCACCCGTGGCAAACAAAACCAAGTGCTTCCTGCCTTATGTAATTCCTGTCAATAATAAATAATTAATTTAAGTTTAACTACATCAAAAAGAATATAAAATACATTACAAATAAAAATAAAATAAATCATAACCTGATTTAGTAATTTGCTTTTGCACGACGAAGTCAACGACATGCAGTTTACTACAGATAACATTCTTAAGCATGGAGGAATCACTTTAATTTCCTGAAGTTCCTTACAATCATCCAAGACGAGTTTCCATAACCCATCCACCACAAGTGAAAAACTCTTAAGACTATAACAACATGAAAGGTTAAGTGTTTCTAGCAAATCCAACTTGAGAGGTGGAATACTTCTGAGATTGTGACAACCTTCAACAAGCAAGGTTTTAAGTTTTCCAAGAAACCCATCCATCACAATTGGAAAACTCTCAAGACTATGACAATATGAAAGGTCAAATGTCTCCAGTAAATCCAACTTGAGAGGTGGAATACTCCTGAGATTCCGACAACTATTAACATTAAGGGTTTTAAGTTTTCCAAGAAACCCGTCCACCACAATTGGAAAACTCTCAAGACCGTGACAATGTGAAAAGTCAAGAGTTTCTAATGAATCCAACTTGAGGGATGGAATACTCCTAAGATTGCGACAACTACTAACATTCAGGCTTTTGAGTTTTCCAAAAAACCCGTCCTCCACAATTGGAAATCTCTCAAGACTATGACAATGTGAAAGGTCAAGTGTTTCTAGAGAATCCAACTTCAGAGGTGGAATACTCCTGAGGTTGTCACAACTACTAACATTCAGGGTTTTAAGTTTTCCAAGAAACCTGTCCACCACAGTAGGAAAACTTTCAAGACTATGACAATGTGAAAAGTTGAGTGTTTCTAGTGAATCAAACTTGAGAGTTGGAATACTTCTGAGATTGCTACAACAACTAACATTACGGGTTTTAAACTTTCCAAGAAACCCATCCACCATAATTGGAAAACTCTCAAGACTATGACAATGTGAAAGGTCAAGTGTTTCTAGTGAATACAACTTAAGAGGTGGAATACTTCTGAGATAGCAACAACTACTAGCATTCAAGGTTTTAAGGTTTCTAAGACACTCATCCACCACAATTGGAAAACTTTCAAGACTATGACAATGTGAAAAGTCAAGTGTTTCTAGTGAATCTAACTTGAGAGGTGGAATACTCCTTAGTATGCGACAACTATTAACATTCAGGGTTTTAAGTTTTCCAAGACACCCATCCACAATAATTGGAAAACTCTCAAGATTATGGCAATGAGAAAAGTCAAGTGTTTCTAGTGAATCCAACTTGAAAGGTGGAATAGTCCTTAAATTGCAACAACTACTAACATTTAAGGTTTTAAGTTTTCCAAGAAACTCATCCATCACAATGGGAAAACTTTCAAGACTATGACAATATGAAAGATCAAGCGTTTCCAATGAATCCAACTTGAGAGGCGGTATACTTCTGAGATTGCGACAACTATTAACATTCAGAATTTTAAGTTTTCCAAGTAAGTCATCCACCACAGTTGGAAAACTTTCAAGACTATGACAATGTGAGAGGTCAAGTGTTTCTAATGAATACAACTTTAGAGGTGGGATACTCTTGAGATAGCAACAACTACTAACATTCAAGATTTTAAGATTTCCAAGAAAATCGTCCACCACGGTTGGAAAACTTTCAAGACTATGACAATGTGAAAGATCAAGTGTTTCTAGTAAATCCAACTTGAGAGGTGGGATAGTCCTTAGAATGCGGCAACTACTAACATTCAGGGTTTTAAGTTTTCCAAGAAACCCGTCCACTATAAATGGAAAACTCTCAAGATTATGACAATGTGGAAGGTCAAGTGTTTCCAATGAATACAACTTGAGAGGTGGAATACTCCTGAGATTGCAACAACTACTAACATTCAAGGTTTTAAGTTTTTCAAGACACTTGTCCACCACAATTGGAGAACTTTCAAGACTAGGACAATATGAAAGGTCAAGTGTTTCTAGTGAATCCAACTTGAGAGGTGGAATATTCATGAGATTTCAACAACTATTAACATTCAAGGTTTTAAGTTTTCCAAGAAACTCATCCACCACAATTGGAAAACTCTCAAGACTATGACAATGTGATAGGTCAAGTGTTTCTAGCGAATCCAACTTGAGAGGTGGAATTCTCTTGAGATTGCAACAATTGTTAACATCCAGTGATTTAAGTTTTCCAAGAAACCCGTCCACCACAATTGGAAAACTCTCAAGACTATGACAATGTGAAAGGTCAAGTGTTTCTAGCGAATCATACTTGAGAGGTGGAATACTCTTGAGATTGCGACAATTATTAACATTTAGGGTTTTAAGTTTTCTAAGAAACTCGTCTCCCATAGTTGGAAAATTTTCAAGACTATGACAATGTGAAAGATCAAGTGTTTCTAGTGAATCCATCTTGAGAGGTGGAATACTCATGAGATTGCAACTATTGCTAACATTTAGGGTTTTAAGTTTTCCAAGAAATCCGTCCACCACAATTGGAAAGCTCTCAAGATTATGACAATGTGAAATGTCAAGTGTTTCTAGGGAATCAGACTTGAGAGGTGGAATACACCTGAGATTGTGACAATAATTCACATTCAGAGTTTTAAGTTTTCCAAGAAACCCGTTTACCATAGTTGGAAAACTCTCAAGACTATGACAATGTGAAAGGTCAAGTGTTTCGAGTGAATCCAACTTGAGAGGTGGAATACTCTTGAGACTGCAACAATTATTAACATTCAAGCTTTTAACCTTTCCAAGAAACCCGTCAACCACAATTGGAAAGCTCTCAAGGCTATGGCAATGTGAAAGGTCAAATGTTTCTAGTGAATCCAGCTTGAGAGGTGGAATACTTCTGAGATTTCGACAACTATTAATGTTCAGGGTTTTAAGTTTTCCAAGAAATCCGTCTGCCACAATTGGAAAACTCTCAAGACTATGACAATGTGAAAGGTCAAGTGTTTCTAGTACATAAGACTTGAGAGGTGGAATGCTCTTGAAATTGCAACAACTAATAACATGCAGGGTTTTAAGTTTTCGAAGAAACTCGTCCTCGACAATTGGAAAACTTTCAAGACTATGACAATATGAAAGGTCAAGTGTTTCTAGTGAATCCAAGTTGAGAGAAGGAATACTCCGGAGATTGCGACAACTGTTAACATTTAGGGTTTTAAGTTTCCCAAGAAACCCGTCCACCACAATTGGAAAACTCGGAAGACTATGACAATGTGAAAGATCAAGTGTTTCTAATGAATTTAACTTTAGAGGTTGAATACTCCTGAGATTGAGACAATTATTAACAGTGAGGGTTTTAAGTTTCCCAAGATCCCCGTCCACCACAATTGGAAAACTCTCAAGACTATGACAATGTGTTAGGTCAAATGTTTCTAGTGAATCCAACTTGAGAGGTGGGACACTCCTCAGATTGTTACAACTATTAACATTTAGGGTTTTAAGTTTTCCAAGAAACTTGTCCACCACGATTGGAAAACTTTCAAGACTATGACAATGCGAAAGGTCGAGTGTTTCTAGTGAATCCAATTTGAGAGGTGGGATACTCTTGAGATTGCGACAACTATTAACATATAGGGTTTTAAGTTTTCTAAGAAACCCGTCCACCACAATTGGAAAATTCTCAAGACTGTGACAATGTGAAATGTCAAGTGTTTCTAGCAAATCCAACTTGAGAGGCGGTATACTCTTGAGATCGCGGCAACTTTTAACATTCAGGGTTTTAAGTTTTCCAAGAAACCCGTCCACCATAAGTGGAAAACTCTCAAGACTAATACAATCTGAAAGATCGAGTTCTTCTAATGAATCCAACTTGAGAAGTGGAATACTCCTTAGCTTGATGCAATTTCTAACACTCATGGTTTTAAGCTTATCCCCAAACCCATCTTCCAGTTGTGGAAAACTCTCAAGACTAGTACAATATGAAAGATCAAGTTCTTCTAGAGATGCCAAACTGAGAGGCGGAACACTTTGGATTCTATCGCAACCTATAAATCTCAAGATTTTAAGTTGACGCAAAAAACCAACCGATTTATCTATTGAAATTAGATCCCAACAATTTTTAATTGTAAATTCTTCCAAATTTGGGAGACTAGATATATCAGGTATTTGTTCTAAGCTGTCATTGCAATAAAGATTTAAAACTCTCATATTCTGGAATTTCTGCAAAAAAATGGAAATAGAAAAACTTGTAAACAAATAGGAAATGTATGAATAATATTTTTTTTTAAGACAAATTAACCCACTAAAATTGGCATTGAATAATATATGAAACCTAAGATCATTATATGAGTATACTTCAATGTCCGAAGCCAACATCACTTCAACCCAGTGGGTTAATATATGAATAATATTAAACAGGATTTGTTTTTTGAAGCTATTAAACATGATTTATTAACATAAGATCAAAGATATAAATATGTTACACTTGCCTTTGTGAGAAATGACTTCCACTCAAATGGATTTGATGAAGGCTGCTTGCAATTGATATTGCATTTGCGAATGAGAAGATGGAAATACAATGAAGGATGTTTGCGACATTTCAGCACTCAGAGTATTTGGAAGATGTTTAGGATTTTTGGAAAAAAAAAACATCATTACTAAAAATTAGTGTTTTGAGATTTTCCATCTTCTTGAAAGCTTTTCCATCCCATTCTACTCTAATCCGACGGTCAAAATGTATGATTTCCATTTTACTTGTTCCCTGTAAACAAAAAAGGACAAATCAATGAAATGAATATATGATAGAACTTTATACCACATAGTAAAGATTTTTACATAATATAAAAGTTTAATTTATATACAATGTCAGTGTTAAAAGTGTTGTCACGTCAATTTATGATATGATAAACTATATGTTTTTAATTCATGAAATGATGTAGCAATATATCGTTAAATGTATGCAAAAAAATTACATTATTTTTGTTTAAAAAAATTACATTGACAATACACGTAAATTAAACTCATGCAAGGATAAAAATTTGAAATATTGTGACCTTTAATAATATTAATAATGAAGAAAGCCAAAAGGGTAACTTGAGCATGCATCAGCTTCATAAGTTAAAGATGAAAAGTCAAACCATTCATATCATTATAGCTCACCTTATTTTCTTCTAAAACTTCTTTTATATCTTTAGAGGACCATAACCTACTGCGTTCCCCAGGATATTTTGGTGATTCTTGTCTAACAATTTCTTTCCCCATATCCTCTACCAAATCGTGAAATGCCACATTACCAGACTCACTTATCACTACTAAAAAAACAAAAATTAGTGAGGGAAAACATGAAATCCCTCTCTAATTCCGTCACTAAATTTTGCGACTAAGGAATTTGTGAGGAATTTCATTTTTTCCGTCACTAATTTCCCTCACTAATTTTGTTTTTTCTAGTAGTGTATTTTTATGAGAGATTTTTCCACTAACACGTTAATGTATTCTTTCATCATATGACCATGATGAGCATGAAGTATTTGTTCGACCCTTTTCAATTTATATCCTTTGAAGCAACAAGCAATGTCAAGAAAAACAGTCTTCTCTTCTTCCTGCAAAGCATTATAGCTCAACTCTAGCGTCGTTTGGATCTTTTTATGAGGAACCCTTTCATAACGATCTAGTGCATCTATGCATTGTTCTAATGTTTTATTATAAAAGTGAGAACCCATGACTTCCAAAGCAAGTGGATGACCACAAGCATATGCTACAACACGTTCTAAAACATGCACTTGTGCTAATAAAACATTGTTATAGCTTGGACTAAATTCATTTTTAAAAGCATTCCATCTAACCAACTCAAAAGCATCTTTGTCATTCAACCCCTTCACCTCATATGTACGTTCAACCCCACGACATGTTAGCAGCCTTTTGTCCCTAGTTGTTATGATGATTCTACTTGAGGGACCAAACCATTCGTGTTTTCCGGCTAGAGCTTCTAATTGCTCTAGCTCGTTAACATCGGCTAGAATCAAAAGCAATTTCTTTTGTTGGAGCCTCTGCTGCAATATTGAAATTCCTTCTAGAACTCCTGTTAACTCATTTTTCTCCCCAACTACTTTAGAAAGAATGATCCTTTGGAGATATGTCAACCCATGTTTCTCTGAATTTTCTCTAACATTTTCAAGAAAACATGAAACTTCAAATTGGTGGGCAATCAAATTATAAATGGATAGAGCAAGAGTTGTTTTCCCTATTCCACCAATCCCATGGATCCCTACCATGTGGATTGTATCATCAGACCCAACATTCAAAAGGCAAATCACATGTTGTTTTTGGTGCTCTAGTCCAACTAGGTAATCACCAACATGCAAGGCAACAGGTTTTATATTTCCTTAGACTTGTTCAACAATCTCTTCAATAAATTTATGTTCAGGCCTATCCCTGTCCAATAAAATAAAAGAGGTTATTTATAGGAATTAACTGTACATCATATATTCGGCTTAACTGTGTTTTTCGCTCTCCACGTATTTTATAGGAATTTTCCCCCTTCTGTTCTCCCCATGTTTTGGTAATCCCAAAATTTACCTTGGTGTGAAATCACTTATTGATTAACATTCAACTCTCATAATTGTGTAATTTTTCTTTAAAGTGAAAAAAAAAATGCCAAAGTTCAGCTAGTACTCTTGAGAGCAAACAGAATTTTTAATTAAGGTGTGAATTAATTTGGCATTTTTTGGATTTTTATTTTTTAATTTTAAAGAAAATTCATTAGTTGAATGTCACGTCAATAAATCATGTCGCCACAATGTAAATGTGGAGAAAGAAATATGAGAGAGACTACCAAATCATAAAAAGGAGAAAATATAACGGATCAAAATCGTTCAAAGAAAGATAAGAGGCTAAAATCATACAATTACGATATATGAAAGGTCAAAATTGGTCGTAAGTATATTTATTATAACTAAAATTTTCATATGCTTTGTTTGTCGTTTATGGTTTTGAAAAATTAATTAAGAAATATATTCATCGTAAATGTTTTAATAAAAAAAGTTTATTGTTTAAGGTGTGTTTGTTTCAAGTTTACCAAAATTATTCCTAGGAATAACATTTCTTCAAGTTTACCAAAATTATTCCTAGAATAACATTTCTTGGAATATAAAGATGGGAATTTTATTCCAAGGTATTTAGAAAAATAGAGATTATAATAGGTAACTAAGAATTTATTTCCATCTCCATGGGAACTTTATTCACACCCTTTTCTTTGGGAAAATTTTTCTATTCCCAGGAACATTTTATACCGGGAATAAAATTAAGTAAACTTGTAACAAACATAAACTTGTATATTTCTATCATTTTATTCCCAAGAATCAACGAATATAACTTGAAACAAACACACCCTTAGTTTCTTATAACTCTGTTTACTATCTTTTGTTAAAAAAATAAAATCATTCTCTTCAATAAAAAAATGTCTTTATTACCGTTTTTTCCTCAATAATTGCCTTTTATTGATGAAACATTTTTTTTTCTTTCGCACCGGTTTACGACCCACCATTGGTGGACGACTAATCCGGCTCGTGCGTAGAGACATGCACACTGGCCAAGCATTGTTCCCCCTAAGAATCGAACCCGGTATTCCCCGAGTACGTCCTTGGAAGGAGCTCCTCGCCCCTTGAGTTGGTTATTGATGAAACATTTTCATTCTATGGTATATCATTAAAATCCATTTTGGTTATTTATGAGGATAAGAATCAATTTTACTTAAATTTATGGTCAACCTATCCAAACAACATTGATGGATAAGAATCAATTTTACTTAAATTTATCCAAAGCATAAATCAATTTAAGAATATTCAATTTATCCATAGCATAAATCAAGTGACTACTACATCCCCTTATCTTAATATAAGAGTATTTTACAAAAATCGTTGGTATTAAAATAATTTGTTGGAGTAATAAATTTGTCTGAAAAATATGTAATTATTACTAAATTTCCCTCGGCGTATGAATTAATTCAATTTTAATTTTTCATATTCTAAAATAATTAATTAGTATTGATAAATTGTATGGTTGAAAAAAGAGTAATGAATGCATTAGAAAATTTATTATGATCTTATATTTTTTGTAAGTGGTTTTATAATTAAGGACGAAGGGAATATTTCACTACCAATGAAATAAAAAGCTAAAGATGGATATACCCTTTGTAATGATGGCCGGACAAGCTAGCAACTTGGTGAAGAGACGCCTTCCATTTGTTATTGATGTCAATACTTGAGGAGCTGGCCTCATCATGTTTTTTCATGGCTTCACCATAACTCCGTTTCAACTTTCGTACATCAGAAGGATCCACCTTATAAAATACCGGCAAAATGTAACGACCCGCCTTATCTTTCATCGTATTAAGGATCTTTGAAAGTTCTTGTAAGCAAAAGGATGAAGAAGCATAGTTTTCAGAGAGGACAATGATGGCCATCATGGAGTCTTCAATTGCTTTGAGAAGTGATGGTGTGATTTCATCTCCTTTTTTAAGCTTCTCATCATCGATGAAAGTTCTTACTCCTTTGTCATCGAGAGCTTGCTTGAGATAGCCGGTGAAACCATAACGAGTATCTTCACCTCGAAAGCTGAGAAAAACATCGTACTTGAATCGATTTGTGACTGTGACGGAAGCCATGATGAATGAATGAGTTGGTTTGTTGAATATGAATTGAGGATTGTGGATTAATTGTGGGGTATTCAGATTCAGATACAAATGAAAGTGGGAGAAAGACAATCTTTTGGAGTATCGATCCAGAGTCAGGAAATAATTTCTCCTTATATAATTGAAAAAAATCAAATACATATTATAATTGAAGTTGGAAATTTTCTTTAGTTTAATATATCCACTACACCATTAGATATATTAAAAAAATTGGTTGAGTTTGTCTGTATTTCGATTGTTTCAAACAACGTATTTCTGAAATTATTATAATACAATAAACCCTACAAAGTGGACATTAAGTAATTGGTATTTGGTGCTTTAGCCAAGTCCTTGTTTTTGTCTTTAGTGGAAGAGGAAAAAGACATGGGCTTGGGGTTTCCAATTTTCAATTTATTAAAATGGAATCTTTTTTGAATCGTATTAAAATGGAATCTGTTATATACCTGTTTATGTTTTTATGTTAACTATATGTTATTTTCCATCCCAATTATTGGTACTGTTTCAGTTTTAATCATCAATCAATCAATATCATTATCATCATAATCATATCATAATTAAAAGAAACTCAAAACGTAACTATCCGTAGCTATCAATTTTTGTCGGACTTTCATATATAACAATTTTGGCTTTACTAACACGGTTTTCTTTTTCTTTTCAAATTGAAATTTAATCCTACATATTTTTTTTTTATGTAAAAACTAGCAATGCATTAAAAAGAAATCATGAGCTGCCTGAACCACATACTAAAATTTAGGTCATAGAGACCCTAGAGTAAGGTAAACTTATAGAATCCCTATACAGTAAATGTAAAGCAAAAGCAGGTGGTAACTCCCACCTTGGCTAAGGCATCAGCCACCAAGAATTTAATCCTATACTGTAATTAAAGAGAACTCAAAAAGTACCCACCGATTTCCTTTTGGCTTAAAAACAATTTTAATCCCTTTATTTTAATATTTTCAAACTTTTAGTCCCTCTATTTTAAACCTAACTTTTTGATCATTCTATTTAGAAAGTAAACATGATTTTTCAGTCTCCCTCCATTTGAGAAAAATTGGCCTAAAACCCTTTAAAAAAAATTGAAATTTTTGGGCTTAAAGCAAGGGCTTGGCCGCCCTGCCCACAGGGATGGGGGGTGTTACGGCTTCCTATAACTTTCCAATAGTAAGCCTCTATGTAAGAAAATAAAATAAATCATTTGATATCACAACAATAAAATAAAGGGGTTAGGATCAAATGACACCAAGTGTCAAATTAAATATGACAACAAATCTCATCCATTCAATTTGTTTAATCCAAAGACTTAAACACAATCACTAAAACAATTAAAGTGATCAAATATTTCTTGATTTGTTTTGCTATATCTTTCTTTTAATGGTGTATTTTGCACTCAAGTCTCAATTTGTTTTCTCACATATGCCCTTCATTTCAATTTGAAAATACTCATGTCTTTCTCTTGCGTCTATCATCACTTATGGTATTTTTTGCCATTGTTTTTTTTGTATCGCATGATTTTCTCAATTTCTGTATAGTCATAAGTGTTTAAATCTCGGTCCACTTTTTTATAGTGAATGCAAACCAATGGATAGTGAAATTGAGTGATAATACATTTCAACAAATTTATCCGAAAAATCTTGTGTTATTCAAAAAGAACATTAGCATTGTTGCAAATAAACTTTGTACAAAATATCAATTTAAAAAATTAAGAAGAGTGGTAGGCAATAGAGAAGTCATCAAAGAAAGCGAAATACGTGAGTATTTTCAAATAGAAATCAAGAGCATATATGAAAAATTTAATTCATACTTGAGTGCAAAATCCAACATTAAAGGAAAGATATAGCAAGACAAATCAAGAAATATTTGATCACTTTAATTGTTCCAGTGATTGTTTTAAGCCTTTGGATTAAACAAATTTAATGGCTGAGATTTGGTGTCATATTTAATTTGACACCTTGGTGTCATTTGATCCTAACCCAAAATAAAGATATCAATTTAGGGGAATAGTTAAAAAGACTTAGAAGTCCTCAAAGATAAAAGTGTGGTTTAAACAAAGAATCAATTATAGCAGGGACTGAGTCGTGACCTATAACAAGAATCTTGAATAGATCTTGGAGAATATCTAAGTTTCTCCAAAATCTTTTTAAAATTCAAGCAGTCTTTCTTGTTTTCATCTCCTTTCGGTACTTAAGGACGTAATTTATATTAAACAAACATTTCAGTCTCACGGGACAACAAAAATAAAAGTTATCAAGTTTTACTTCAAAAAATTTGGTTTTAAAAGAATTTGTTTGAAATAAGCACGAAGCTTCTTTTAATCTCAAGTAAAAAATATCATAACTTCATCATGTCTATACCCCAAGAAGGGGTTTAGCTCATGATAAGGTTTAGCACGAAGATGAAGATGAAATGAAACATAAATGTAAAAAGCTAAATTGATAGATAAAATAGCGTTCTGAACATATAACGCTCCAACAAAAAAAGAGACGAGCTTGCAGCATCATCAAAGTAATCCTAACTTTAAATCAATAAGAACTAACACTTTGTTTTTTGAAGGAAACGAACTAGCACTTATCATGCTCATCTATGCGGAAGATGAGATGAAGTTAGAACTCTAGTGGCTATTAACCCTAACTGGAACTTGGCCGCTGAATCCAACTATACCAGTTTCGGACCCTTAACACTAACATGTTGTTGTCCTTTTATAATTCAAGGCAACCCACTACAAGTCGTACACTTTGGTCATTTCTTCTATGAGGTAAAGTAGTCAACATTCCTATGGACCCTAATGTGAAGCTCCTTCCCGACTACGGGGAGCCTTATTCCAATCAAGGACGATACTAGAAACGAGTGAGAAAATTGAATTATCTCACCCTCACCTAACATACCTTTTCAAGTTAGCTTGATAAGTTAGTTCATTAACTCTCCTTGTTACAGTCATTGGAATACAGTTGTTCGGGTTCTTAAGTAATTCAAAAGACCACGTCGAAAATGACTTGTTTTCATATATAGAAGCCACACAAATATCTTTGAGTATTCAAAGGCCGATTGGGCAGGAGATGCAAGTGATATGTGGTCTACTTATAGTAATTATATTTTTGTGGGTGGAAATATGATTTCATGGAAGAGGAAAAAGCAGAGAGTCGTTGCCCGTTCAAATACATAAGTCAAGTATCAAGCTATAGCTCATGCTACAAGTGAGCTTGTGTAGTTAAAACATTTACTAAAAGAATTATGTTTATGTGAGGTTGGTCAAATGGAACACTAATGTGATAATCAATTGGCTTTATACATCTCCGCCAATCCGGTTTTTTACAAGAGGACAAAACATATAGAAGTCAACTATTATTTATGTATAATTTTACAGAAGTCGACTATTGTTTTATTAGGGAAAAGATTATCTCTGGAGTCATAAAAATCTCCTTTGTCAATTCTAAGGATCAACTTGCGGATATCATTACTAAATCTCTATTAAATCCACAAATAACTTACATATGTGACAAGATGGATGCATATGATTTATTAGCTCCACCTAAAGGGGGTGTTGAGATATTGATATTTATTGTAATATAAGTATCTATAAGAGTTATGATAGGATTGCATTCCTACTGATCCGATCATGTCTCATGTATATAAATAGTTGCTTTTCAACATTTTCAAGATTATGAGAAATATTTATATTCAAAAATCATCAATGGAGAATCCAAGAGTTTTGACTAGGAAGCGTGAAATCATATGCAATAAAATAATAATTGTGTGATTTGAACAACCAATTTTAGAGAACTTATTAGGTTAATAACGCAGCGGTTAATCATATTAGGTAGATGTTGAAATATATTACCATCGGCATAATTTCATTAACCATAAATTAGGCTGTGGTTAACCATAATGTTTAAATATTAAAATTTACATGTAAGTGAACACCTGAAAATTATTTCAATACGTCCAAGTTTGTGTTTAAAGAAGTTAAATTAATGATTAATAAGTTTTTCAAAACATGGTATATCTATTAACCTTATAGTGCAAGTAACCAATCACTCATCTGAACTGCATTAACCACTTTAAAAATTGTCGCAAAAGCTGTCTAATGTTTGTTGATCTAAAACAGTTCTAAAACAATGAGATTATTATCATTAAGCGATTAAAAAAGTTTTGAAGTGATTAATTCCTTCTGAAAAATTTAGTTACTAAGAAGCTAGATATATCCAAATATGCAATGGCAACTAAGGTGAGCAGAATTTGATGGAGAGCAGATGGACATGTTGAAAATGAGATTAACATCTAGAACAGAGCAAGGAGGACGACTAACCCTCTACAGTAGCATTTTATAGGGCTTGCATTCTCTTAAGATTGTATATATAGGCTTGCTTGTTGCAACACATTATTTTGGTATCAAATTTTGAGCATGAGTTTATAATGTCTAAGAAATGTGATATTTTTTGCTATCCAACCATTGAGATTCTTAAGTTCAATGAGACAACATACCAAATAACAAAACATATTATTAAGTACATACTAAGTTCTTGGGAAACATGTGATGATAGTAGCGATCAAAGATAAAGAAGCAGAATGACAGAAAATTAAAATAGAAAGAAACCTTGCATCAATAAGGAAGAATGCGTATTTTGGTGAATGTTCTGCTGCCATTATCAGGGCTGTCGTTGAAATGAAAATGCTCCTGCAAGAAACGATAAGCATTTGTTTGACTAAAAAAATAATAATAACAATTGTTCCAACCTTATTTCTCCCAAGAAATTACATTTTCTTATCTTGTTGTTTAGTTGACTGCAAAATTAAAAGAATCGGAGGGAGTACTAAAGAACATAAAAATCTTATATTGGTGATTTTAACAGGAATATAAACCTTAATTTATTACAAAATTCTAGATAAACGCACTGAAATCTGAAGGTTTACCTGCAGTTTCAACCTTATGGAACTCTAACTCTGAACTACATGAATATGCCGGATACGGTGGGGTGAAGGCGCAAGACATCGTTGGATTGAGCATTGGTTGTAGAAAAATCAAACTCAGAGGGAGAAGGATAAAGATGGATGAGCCTATAGATCCAATGGATGGGAAATGTTGTGTGGAAGGTGCACAACCTACGTTGCTTTTGCACGATAGAACTGACATGTACTTAACAACTCTAAGCACTCGTGCGATGCATGAATAAAGTTATCATTGTTGCTACTTACTCCTTGAATTTGTGAGTATCAGTCAATTTCGATCCCTTAATTTTTCTAAATACCTAAATCATCTCTCATTTTGTGTATGTCTATGCCTAAACCCAAACTTTTGTAGCGTATTTTGTCCTCTATAGAGTGCAATGTTTAGCGTTGTTGATGATGTGTGATAGATTTGTTACTAACAAGTGGAGTCCTAAGTGGACCAAGAACTCGGTTGTGTTTGATTTGCAGTGGGAAAGATGTATATGTTATTCATATTATGCATATCTGTCCTATGACTGGTTAAGCTTGGAATCGTTTAATATCATATTGAATTACTGAATCAAGTTGAACTATATGTTGGTGTTTTTTTTAAACGATTAATATTTGTATCATTAATAATTGTTCGTATAATAGTGGAGCTAAAAGTGTACTAAAGGTATTACTGACAAAACAATAGTCTAGTCTATACTGTGTTGAATTTTAAAAACGACTAGCAAATAGAAACAAATTTGTATTACAAAAATGACAAGTAAAAAAGAACAGAGGAATAACAAAATTACACTACAAATATGTACAGTATGCACTTTTCACACTTGGCTGTATATGAGTGCAAAGATCCAACAAAACAATGTTCATTCAATGCATAGCATTACCAAGAAAAGCCCTTCACTCATCTCCTTTGGTCACCCTTGACTGAACTGAGTCCAAATTTAATGCATTATTCTTGACGCTGCAGATGGTACAAGTTTTAATAGGAAACTCATAAAGAAAACAATAAATAACTACTTTAAGTACTAAAACAATAAGTGCAAAAATCCAACCAACAATTACCAAGCAACGCAGAGCATTACCAACAATCATTTGTATTACCAGAAATAACACTCCCTATCATTCCACAAAAGCCTTTCACACATCTCCTTTGTTCACATTGCTGAGAAGCCTCGATCAAACTGAGTCCAAATCTAACACATTCTTGACACTGTGAAGTCAACGCCAAGGGATTTTGGCTCACAACAACACTAACCAATAACATCAAAAGTTCTGCTATTCCATCAAATTGCTAAGTTCAATTATTACATTATATTATATCTCTTCGAAATGGTGGTTGGGCCTAACACAACCTCACAAAACCAGTTTATGAGGTGAGGATTGCCCCCACTTATAAACACATTGTCAGGCCATCTCCTATCCGATGTGGGACTCTTAACAATATCCATGATACATGTAATTGTGTTTTTTTTATAGCCCAAAGAAGGCTGAAAGTTCATGTTAAGTCATACTCAAATTTTCACATCCCTAAAAGAAACTGATACTCTAAAAGCACAAAGGTTTAATCATAAAAAGAAAGATACTGATACTATAAAAGCGCAAAGGTTTAATCATAAAAAGAAAGAGACCCACCAGTACATAGTGTCTCCAGAAGATACCGAATTCTTGCAAAGCCAGTCTGGCACAATCTTTTCCAAAATCTCAATATGTTCTTCAGCTTCTCCTATTGGGAGGACAAGATTAGTTAGATAGATTGTTTATTACTATGAAATCGTGTCCATTATAATAAATAGAATTAGAACATACTAATCTCAACAAAATCTAAACATATTAAACAAACTATTTGACACAGCCAATCTAAGAAATCGACTAAACTAAGATATTACAAGTGTGTTATAAATAAAAACATTACTGTTTTTGTATAACCATCCTCGATGTTTCACTCTAAATCTTCAACATGTTTCTCACCCAATATGTGCATTATCTTATAAGTTTATAACAATCTCTAAAGATCCTCTATTTCATGCAGGAATAGATGATGAGTACCCCACTTACTAGTTAGAATTTAACATGAACTACTAAATGTCAGGAAAATAAATTGCTTTCTTTGCAAGCTATCCGGCAAGCATAAATTGAAAGGTACAAAATAGAATAATAAGTGAATATCAAAGTATGGTTTTAGGGATAAGTCG
>Ga0228711_1005046_pt1 | contig 20150 bp, 12 predicted proteins | sample MedpolnodulmetaG_2_FD_177996 | JGI IMG/M metagenome (GOLD analysis project Ga0228711, IMG submission 177996) | Root nodule microbial communities from Medicago polymorpha collected in Santa Monica, California, United States - brown nodules | ecosystem: Host-associated > Plants > Roots > Nodule... | reverse complement strand
TTACTTTATTAATAGAAAATTTTACTCTATTATTTAAGTATTTTACGAAGTGTAGCATTCCGTATACGTTGTAATACTCTGATTTACATGTATGATTTACATTGTTGGGAATACGGGGTGTTACATTTTTCCTTAGTTATGGGGTGAAAAAATGAGTTGTTCACTAACTCGGATTTTATAATCCAAACACCTAAAAAATTAGGGCGTCTTCCTTCCTTTTTTCAGATTATAGAATCCAAACACCCCCTAATCATCATTTTTCAGGGGAAAAACAGGTCAGATTATATAAATTCAACCGTATAAACATAAATTATGAGTCTGCTTATAACATGAATAACCAGATTAAGGACCATATTAATCTTCCTAACTCTCATCATTCTCCTTTAGGTCATTGTTAGTTGTTTTTAATCAAAAATCCGGTTTTCGGGCTACTTAATCAGATTGCTTCGAAACTTCCCAAAAAATCAGAAGAAGAAAAAAATCAAGGATCAAGACTTCTTACGGGATTCCGCCCCTCGTAATCGAAAATTCCATCATTTAGACCCATATTTAATTTATTATCATAAAAATCCGAAAAAAATTGCATTAGTTTTATCTGATTTTTAGAATTTTTGGTGGTATTTTTATATTTTTATGATTTTATCTGACAGATTTTTATCATTTTTTTTTTACTTTCTTTTTTGGTTGTTTTTAAAAGCAAAATTCAAAAACAAGAAGAAAAGGATATTACTTGGTCAAAATTAGTTTTTTTACATCGTACCATTTTTCAGACTTCACCCAAATTACACGGTCATTTTGAAAAATTAACCCTTGATTAATTGCATCTTTAACAATGAAATTCACTTTGGCATAATGAATGAAATAAAATTTTTGATAAAAAAAATTAATTAATTTTACTTTTTTTCTTTTTAAAATTATGAATTTAGGTCAAGTCAATTTTTAACCTAAAACTATCCCTTCCTCTATAAAACCCTTATAAATGTTGAGTCTGCGATCACTTTAACAATTACAAGGAGCTAGTGGCGCCGTTTCTCCAAATATCATCTCTTCCTTTGTCTCCTCCCTTATTATCTTGCATTTGCAGAGATCTGGTAAAGTGGTCTTCTATTTTATATATTGAATAATCTCTAGATATTTAAGATATCTTTGCACACATATATATACTTATTTTTTTGAACGCCACACACATATACTTTAGTGATTGAATTTATTATGATGATAAATTAGGGACAGGTACATCAATTGCCAATTCATTGTACTCAAACAATATATACATATACAAGTCATCCATCTGATTCTATCGATGACTAATTGCATCTTTTTTTGTTGGGATTTTTCTCCTATTTAATTTTCTATTGTTTTACATCTACTAGATCTACAATCAATGCAACAAAGGTCGACTCATTGGCTATCATCTTAAGTATTTTCTTCGACGAGTGTGATTTCTTTGATTAAGTACGAGAAGATTTTGGGCTTGTGCTTCTTTCAATGAAGGTAAAAATAGTGGGTGCACATATCTACTTTTCTATATTTACTATTAATTTTTAGTTTGATTTAATCTTTTAATTTGAGGTGTATGTGTTTCCTATAAATTTGTAGGATATGTCCTTTAAACAATGTTCAATGAGTGTGTGGATGATAATAATGTTTTATTTTTTTCCTCAACATGACAAATCTTTTTAATTATTGTGGAAAGGAATCATTTATATAATATGATATGAATATGAGACATTTGAAAATAATGATGAATTCTCATGATGATGAATGTCATGGAGTCTTATTCTTCCTCAATAGGCTTAAGAAGCTTTTTAATTATGTAAATAGAATTTGTTATCATAGTTTTTACTATATATAATATTTACTTATCATAGTTTTTTTTTCTGCATGCATATCTAATGTATTCAAGTATTATTATATTTTGAAGCTCGCGACCAAAAAAGATGGATCATCGGAACATGCCTATAGTACAATTTTGTTTAGTTTTGTGATGATCAACACTATCCTCAACAAGACAACTTCCGTGTGCATGAAATTTAGTAGAAGTATCAGCATCACGACGATTGAGGGAAAACCCATTTTCCATGATCTTTTGACTCTCTACTTCCATGTTTAATATATTTTGAATTTGATTAAAAAAAATAGGCAAAAAAAAAAAATCTAGCTTGCCCTTTTGTATATGTTGATAGTACAAACACAAAATAACAATTTAGAGTGAAAATTGATCAAGATACAATGTTTACATATACTGATGAAAACGTATTGTAATAAGTATACATAGAATTGACAAAAGGGTGTGAAGGGATCTGACCATTTAGTATTTTATTAGCAGATTTACCTAATGATCCAGACATCTAGCTATAAACTAATACATCACAAAAATAGTGGTGACAACAAGGAACTGAAGGAATTTATGAAAGTGCATTATCAAAAGTACAATTAGTGTTTGAATTTGAAATCTATATATGAAAATATTTCTCTAAAGTGCATTATCATTCTATCATCGAATCTCATCATCTCATCTATATCATTAATATAATCTATTTTACTTGTACTTCTCTCTTTGATATTGTAACATATACTTCTCTCATTGATACTCTATGATATCTAGGATAATATATACTCCTCTCATGATATTGTATTATTCCATCCTTATGAGTCTAGTACTCGTCTGATTGATGTTGTATCTAGTACTTTATGAATGCATATCCTACTATTGCCACCTTAATATATGCAGATATACAATGCATATTTCATACAAATATGCAACATACCAACATGTTTCTCATACATATCTTTCAACAAAATCATATGTAACAACATTTATTCAAAGTCGCATAAAAACAACATTACAACAAATACACAAATCACATCCAAAGCATATAATCTCATTTGGGCACATCATTCAACATTTCGTGTTTATTCACAAACAACACATAGATAAAGCACATAAATCAACCAGCACATTTAAGTAAGTATGATGTACCGTAATTCAATTTTCCTAACAACCCACACTTTATAATACGGGAAATCCTAACCTCTCAAACAAAGTATCCTAAAATACACAACAACTCAAGGGAACATCGACTTTTAAAACTTTTCAATCCACACTAGGTAAGATTCAACCATACTTCAAGGTTTCGGTTAAATCTTTAGTTTATATTTTTTTTTCTTGATCGAAAAAAATATTTTGCATATTAAACATGGAACGAAGCACAACAGGTACTACATCCAAGGATCTGATAAAGAACAATGGATACTTTGCCCAACAAAAAATACACCAAGATGACGCCCATGGTACCATAATTCTTACATCAATGTTACCTTATTGTAATTTGTAAAAGCTATTTTCAATATCAAGTCAATTTTTATTAAATAAGTGATGCTAGGAAAGGTCAGGGAGGAGAAGAGATTGTAGGTTTAATATGGAGCTAGCATATATGTTTATGTATAACTAAATGAAGAGTGATATGAACACTATCTTCAATATTTACTCTTTTATTGGTTGAAATTCACGTGTCTCATATTTTAAAAAATTTATTCCATATAAAGTGGTATGATCCACATTAGTTTCACTCAATTAAAGAATGAGTCGTAAAGAGAGTGTTAGAAATATAGCATTCCTAGTATTTAAACTATAATTTAAAACATATCAAATTTTGTCAATCTAATCCCTAAATTAAAATCTTTTATAGTATAGAGTAAATGGATGGATTTCATATAATTTAAGAATTATTTATTTTTCGGTTAATATACTTTTGCCTCTTATAAATTTTCAAAATTTTGTTTTTAGTCCCTACAAAGATAATTTAGAGACTATTTAGTCCCCGTTTGGATTGAGCTTATGAAAAATAACTTATGCGAATAAATAAGTTTGGCTTTTATATGTGTTTAGTCCCTGCAAATAGGGGTCATTTAAAAAATGGTCTCTATATTCCTTAATCCGCAAAATGCCCTGCCAAAATGTAATCATTTAAAATTTCGTCTCTTTCTCCATTTAATCAATGTCAGGTCACTGATTTGATAATGTGGCTCTGTTAATTGGTCAACCACATGAGTGACTCAGCATGAGGCAAGAGAATGGACAAAAATATCCCTCTTCATCTCAGACCAAATCGAAAAGACCAATATACCCTTCTCTTCATCTTCTCAAAACTTCATTTCTCTCTCATTTCCACTACCACCATGTTTTCTCTGCATCTGCACCAATCTCAGCATACCGTGCACTTCTCTCCCTCCATTACTCTCTTCATGGAACACTGCCGTCAACCTCACCGGACTTAACCTCTCCGTCGTCACTAACCTCCGGCATCTCAACCTCACCAACAATGTCTTTAACGGAACTTTCCCTTCTAAACTATCTCTTCTCAAAAACGTCGAAGTTCTTGGCTATTTTAGTCGTCGATCGTCGTTCTTCAAGGAAAGGAATCGAAGAAGAAAGCGACGAAGAAAGTGTTTCATGAAGAGAGTTCCGGTAATTTATTAGAAGTAATTAGTATTCATTTGTATAGTGTTCTCGATTTTTTATTATGATTACTATTGATTTTTTGCAATAATCTGTTAATGATTGAGATAGACATTGAAGATTTGATATTGTTACAGTATCATTTGAAGATGTTGAAAATTTATCCATTGTGGTCAACTATAGTCATGAATCTTGATTACTCTAGATCCCATTTCATTGTGTTCTGTATTTTGCTATTTCAATTTCTGTATTTTGATTTTTAAAGGAGGAAGGTTGGAGGAGAAGAGGAAGATGAATATATTAAGGGGTAAGTTTGTCCTTTCGTGTTTGTGTGAGAAGCCAAGGGTATTTTTGTCCATTCATGCCAAGTTTTGCTAAGTCAGACTGCCACGTCAGCTAATCAGTGACATAGCATGATTAAGTGGGGAGGGGGACGAAATTTTAAATGATTAAATTTTGGCAGGGCATTTTGCCAGGATTAAGGAATACTGAGACTATTTTTAAGAGAAATGATATTTGTACAACCACTTTGTGACAACTTTTTAACAACTTTCTCTCTCATACTCACATTATACATTTATTCTCTCTCTTCCTTTTTCTCTCTCCATTGTCTTTGACCAATGAAAATAGAGAGAAAAAAGAAGTTGTCACATAAGTTATTTAAAATGAGTTGTTCTAATATCACTACTCATTTTTTAAATCACTCATATTTGCAAGGACTAAACACATATAAAAGCCAATAAATTTTTATATTAATTTATAAGTTCTCACTAATGAAATTTGTATTTTCATAAGTTGTTTTTTTCATAAATTACCTTAGCAAATTTATGAATAATAAATAAAATTTATTTATTTGTATAAACTGTTTTGCACAAGTTGAATCCAAACATACCCTAATATTTACATAGTTTACAAACTTAATTGATGCTTTTCTTAAATAAAGTTAAATTGTTTTCCTATAATGTTTTCATAAACCATCTTTAATAACTCGTGAAAATAAGATGAAAATAGCTTATAAACATTTAAGGGAATGTTTGGACAAACAACTTATTCAAAGCTTTGTATATGGAATGAAAATTTCAAAGTAAGGTATAAGAAGCAAATGAACTTATTCCAAGTTTTCTTTTTCCTTTATACCTCAATCACCCTTCAACATCAAAATCTCATTCTCTCTCTTTCTCTCTCTATAATCAATTTTCTCTCTCTAGAATGGCGACTCCACCAGTAGTCAAATTCCCGATCTTTGCAACGGTTAGAGTTATCGGAGTTGTGATCGCTATTCTTCTGCTAACATGGGTTGTTCATTTCAGAGGAGGACTCGCTCTTGTTTCTGATGATAAAAGTCTCATCTTCAATGTAATCAAGATTAAATTTTTAACTCTTTTTTTCATCTGGGTCATTTTTTTTTATTGATTTGTTATTATTCTGTGTGTTTTGGGTAATGGGTTTGTGTTATTTTCTCAAATTTCATTTTTTTTTGTTTGATTTGAAAATGTGATAATTTGAAGGTTTAGGATTAAAGGGCTATTGTTAATTTTGACTTTTGTTTCAGTTTTGATTGTGTGATTATGAACTTATTTGTTTTTGTGTTTTTTTAGAAAAAAGTAGAGAAGATGAAATTATTATTAATCTCTGTAGCATGATCGACTATGTGTCTGACTCGTGGCAGTCCGACACCTGCATACATGTTTACATTCGTATGTAATTTTTTCAAATTATTATCAGTGTCGACATGTTGGTGTAGTGTATGACATTTGTGTCTGTGTCCGTGTTTTATAGTTATTAATTAAAGTTGTGTTCATCTCTGAGGGGATTTGCACCGATTCTTGAGTAGATTCGAATTTCATCTCTTGAGGTTACAAGACTAAGCTAACGCATGTTGTAGAATGTATTTGGTTTAGAGTGTAAATTTTGATTTTTAGGCTTAATTACTTTGTTTTTGTTGATCCTTTACCATGATTTCTAGTTTTGATATGGTAGTATGTATATTTGTTGTTTAAATTTAGTTTGTGTGTTTTCTTTTGCTAAACTTACCGTAGTTAAGGTCTTTGACCTTCGAGAGGTGCTCCAAGGTATCTCCACGACTTAGGTCTATTGGGCACGTTATGAGACTTATCAGTTATCATAGAGTCTGACATGATATGTTTTAAAGTGTTAATTTTGAGGCAAAATTGGTTTTGTTTAGCAATAAGAAGTGGTTTGCACATTAGATTGAAAATTTTACATCATAAAATATATTTAACAATATCGCATTTACGAAGAGTTCACACAAACATGAAGTTGGCCTTGTAGAGATTTTTTTATGGATATTTTAGCTCTAAGTTTTTGTATTTTTTGTTGGGTTTTTTTTTAAATTTTGCATTTTGAGCTTTATGTGAAAAAATATGATTTGAATTTTAAACACTTGTATTCCATGTAGGTTCATCCGGTGTTGATGGTGATTGGCCTTGTTCTGATCAATGGTGAAGGTGATTGTTCTGTCTTTAATTCTTAGAGAATGTTCTTATATGTGCCTGTTTGAAAATTTTTATGGTGATATTGTTATGTAAGGTTTGTTAGATCTCAATAACAGTGATCAACAAATTAGAATTGTTAACAGATGATAAAAAGCAGAAATACTTTTTATGAGCGTGGTCCCTTTAACTGTATGTAATGCAACCAAATACTATGAGAAATCTAATAGGAATTTGACATATTTTGTTCTTAATTGTTGATTCACACTGTTTCCTATAGTCAATTCCTATAGATTTTCCCTGTATTTCAACGGTGAAGCCTTTCATGGTTCTTTAGAGTTTATGCTTGGCTAACCTTTCTCCTTGAATTCAAGAACAAGTTTATGTGAAATTGTTCTGTGTTGTCTAATTGCAATAATATATGAAGTTCAAATAAGATTATATAACTTTCTTTATCTCCATTTATGACTCTCGTCTCTGAACTGAATAAAACTAAAGAAGTGTCGGTGGTTTCAAAAGAAGTTTTCTGTTTCACTTAGAGTTACAAATTTTCTGTGTTGTTTTCGTTCTTTTTCCTCTTTTCAAATATTTGTACCGAAAAGAGTGAAAATCGTTGTTTTCGCTGCTTTTAATCTGTTTTCTTAGATTGCATATAATGGTTTCTTTTACTAACTATACCTTAATTGGTTTGTGAGTATCTTCATTGTAGTGTTAGTACTAACTCCATCCTGTTTTTTTGACAATGTGCAGGGATGCTTGCGTACAAGACGGTATCCGGAACTAAAAGCTTCAGAAAATCAGTTCATCTAGCATCACAGTTTCTTGCTCTCATTCTGAGCTTAATTGGTCTCTGGGCTGCTTGGAAATTTCACAATGACAAGGGCATTGACAATTTCTACAGCCTGCATTCATGGTTAGGCCTTGCCTGCCTTTTCCTATTCTTCATCCAGGTATCTTTTTCATTCTTATCACATTTTATCATTGAGTAAAGATCCAAACTAGTCGTCGAGAAAATACATAGACCTATTTGGTCTCTGAGAAATGAAAAATGTCAATTCGGTCATCCAAATTTTGAAATGTTAGAAAATTAGTCATTTTTAGATAATTTGTTGGGACATTTTAGTTCTGACGTGCACTATTTTGACCAATGTTTTAAAAACCGGATTGGAGATCGAACCATAAGACCTCCGGATCATGATTTAATTGGTTCAACCAACTGTGGTTCAACCACGGATCTACCCGGTTCAATCTAGTTCAACCACACAACATGATAATCGGAATCAAACCAACAGATGAACAGACTACTTCCCTGTTGATCTGGTCCAGTTTTTAAAACATTGGTTTCGACTGACATTTGCGATTTAGGAGTACCAAATCAGTACTTTTTATTTTTAAGGAACACGTAGGTATTTGAATTTTTTCTTAAAGACTAGTTTGGATATTCAGTCTTCTATAATAACAAGTTCAATTCAACTTCAGAATTTAGATTCCATGTATTTTAATGCTCTCTGTAATGTTTGTCAGTTGGCTGCTGGATTTGCAACATTTTGGTATCCAGGAGGCTCAAGAAATAGTAGAGTTGCACTAATGCCATGGCATGTGTTCTTTGGTATCTATATCTATGCATTGGCTATAGCCACAACTGCTACTGGTCTTTTAGAAAAGGCTACATTCCTTCAAACCGGCAACGTCATATCGCGATATTCCAATGAAGCACTTTTGGTCAACTGCTTAGGCATTTTGATTGTTGCTTTAGGTGGCTTTGTTATTCTCGGTTTAGTTACGCCGACTCATAATAAAGCTGATGATTTAAGAGGAAATGAGTGAGTGATTATATATTTCAAAAAATGAGAACATGATGAACGGTTGTAAGATCCTTTTAGGTTGCATGGATTGTTGTATGAACAAACTCTTCAACATATATACACAAGTTTCATTTTCTTTTCAGAGTTGAATGTTTGTTTTGCTTCTATCAATGAATAATTTATTTGTTTGTTTCGTGCATGTTTGGTGATTGAGACAAGAATTGTATTTTTGACATTTACAGTATTTAATATTTTATTTTCTTCTCAACATATTGAAATATTTATTTATTTATTTATTTAGTTTATGGTATATTTGGAGGTCCTCCAAAGAATGTTAAGTGACCCCCAATAGAAAAGTCTACACAACAATAATTAACTGCAAAATTACCTAGCATATTAATAACTTGTACTATACTAGGCACCATTAAGGAAAATGAAATGAACAAATTATTGAATTTAAGATTCAATTATTTTCAATGATAGGATATTCTGTAGAATACAATTTAAAAATAAGAAAAAATATGTAAGACATATTTTTTTGTAGTCTTTTATCTTCCTCATGAAAGGGCAGACCCATCTCTTATAAAGTTGAGTAGGTGCTTTAAGAGTGGTATCAATTATGTACTTAGTTTTTTCGTATGCAAAATTTTGAATGCTTAAAATAAAACAATACAAAGAAGAGTAGTGATATATGTACAACTCTTTGGTATAACTTCTATCACAATTTTGATTTTCTTTCATTTGATTGATCAAAAATAATAGAGAGAGAGAATAAGAAAATAATATGAGTATGATAGAGAAAGTTATCAAAAAGTTGTTAGAAAATTTTTGTAAAAATATCATTTCTCTACAATGAAACACTTTTAAATTAAAACTGGAAAAAAAAAAGTTATATATTCAAACATGCTTTTACCAACTAGGGAGTGGAACTTCACGGAAATATGTTTATTTTGATGCATAAGTTGTCCTTTTCAATTCAATAATGGTATATCTCAATATCTTATGTTGACAGCTTAGTCACATCATAGGAATATACTTGTTTGCAAGTTGAGTCATAATTGGAGAGGGAGCAAGTACCACTTAGAAAAAAAAACCAAAAACTACTACAATCCACTTTGGGCACAAATCTAAAGGTATATTGCCAAAAAAAATAGATTACATAGATTTTCATTTATTTTAAGAAAAACAAATTTGTTATAAGGTAGTTCAATTTATGCCCATCTTTTTTTCTAGGGACAATTTTATTCCCATCTGTATTTGCTTACTTCATCCATAATTATGAAATAAATCAGTGAATAATTATACATTACAAATTTGCATCTCCCGCAAGCAAATCAACGAATGAAATGTCCCCTAGCAAGTATGCATTTCTAGCAAGCAAAATAAAGAATAAAATGGCTACAAAGCATTCTAATTATACCATGTCAATGTTTAATGGTAAGCATTAATTGGATGCGATGCTTAATGTATTCAAATTTCAATCAACCCTCTTTTTCAATTGCAGCAATCACAAAATAAATCAAATTAGTGACAACTTCCCCAGCACATTATGGTGATTGTTTACATAATGATTACAAAGCAATAATCAGAGATGAAGCTAAGTATAAAGAAAACTTGCCTAACCAAAATTGTGTCAGAAAATATCCAAAACTTATGAATGATGGATGATACATAGCTGAATCTGCCTGGAGAGGCAAAATGTTTGCTCTCTTCGCTAGGACAGTTTGAATACAAAAATGTCCAAAATTTCATAACAAAGAGGCACATAATTCCAATATGGAAAATAATAATATAGAAACATAAGAGTTACAACAATCTTAATATTCATTTCGATCAGGCCTTCGCATTTCCATTCCATAATTTATATCAAGACCTGTTCTCTTCCATATTCTCTTAGGATACATTCCTACCAAGCCTTTGCATTTGCATAATTTATATCCAGACCTGCTCTCTCCCATATTCTCTTACAATTACAGGCACACTTGTGGGGGGAACCTGCCAAAGTACAAATATGAATCAATATATTTTGTGTAAACCATCATAAACTAAATCAAATATCATTTGAGAATGTTAAATAAAAGTATTATATCACACGACAACGGCTTTTGCTGTTTTTTCTTTTACTGAAGCAACTTGGTAGATGCTTAAAAACATGGTGACTAAGCCATGATACAAATGCACGGAATGGGCAACTACATTCACTTGTCTTCTTACAAATTGAACCACAAACTTCGGATTTAAGGATAAATGCTCAAGACTTGTTAATAATAGAATGGTTATTACAAGCATTTAATGAGTTTTTTTTATATAAGAATGGTTTCTTTTCCTCTATTCTACTAAATAATAACCCTCTTGCTTCTTTTCAATAATTTCTTTTGGAAAATAAGTTTAAGGACGGAAATTATCAAAATAATACTTTGTAGTTTTCTATTTGCATGTCCTGTTTTATGTTAATCTTTTTGGTTTTTTGAAGTATAAACTCCTGATTCTAAAACTCATCCTCCTAAGAACAGCCGGACATAATTTTGCACTTATTACAGTAATCTAAAGCCCCAACTAGATAAATCCAAACTACAAGGTTTCAAGTTGAAATGCACTTATGCCATGTTTTAGCAGCAAGTGTATAACTCTTAAATTTCAGCACTTACCATGCCATAATCTGTGACAATCATTGAAACATAATCTGAAGGCATTGCATCATAACTGCCATCAATTTAGAGAGAAATGCAGGGTTAGAGTGGGGAAATAACAATTTGGTGTGGTGTTGCAATTAATAAATGCTTACATCAAATTTAGAAGTTGCAGATTTTCAATATCAGCCCAACCATTCAAGTGGTTGACATCCATTCTACCCGGAACATTTGAAATGACATCTGGATCACCTGTAAGCACATCGTAAAAATGTCAGCCTTAATGCCAATGGCAAACTGTAAATAAAAGGCTCATCATCTATAAACTGTTAAATATACATACCAAGTTCGTTCGAGCAAATTGAATCCAGCTGTACCCTTTCATGAAATTTATAGGCCTCACAACATACTATGACTGGTACACGGGCTGCATGAGCAACCATTGCAACACTTGCAGTCCCCACTCTTGAATATACCGTTCCGTTAGACAGTATAGATTCAGCACCCAGAAAAACTCGACTAACTTCATGCATTATGTAGGAAACACCGTTTATATGAGTGTATGTACAGTTAAGACCTTTCTCCACAAGCCTACGGAGTAACTGTTGGCCTCTAAGCTTTGGACGAGAGTCAACTATCACAACACGAAACTGTTTTCCTAATTCATGTGCATGTAAAAGAATCATTTCAACGGCCAATGACGATCCATAAGTTAGAAGAACATCCCCGTCTCTTATTTTGGTGACAGCGTGCTTGACTATGACCTTGTTGGCAAGTATAATCTTCTCACTTATAAAACGCTCAATATCTGATTGGAGAGAAGTTTTTGCTTCTGACTCAGACAAGGTTAAAGGTAGCTTGGCTATCTGACTTTTGAGAAATCTAATTGCATTTCCCATGCTGATTGACAGAGGCCTGCATTCAATAAGAAATGATACATAACTACCAATTTTTGCTGTCAAGTCTCTCCCGAGACTCTTCTCAGGTGGAACCTTGTAGTCTTTGATGGCCTCTTGAAATGCTTGAAGCATTGCAATACAACGATCATTGCCACCAGATATATCTCCAGATATGTATTGCAAACCCACCTGACAGCCACAATGAAGATCATTAGGATTTGAGGAAGCATATTTAAAAGCTCTAGTTCACAAAACGTATTGAACTAGGTCCTAATCAATGTCCTATTCACAACAACTTCGTGAATAAGATTTAACTTTTAGCTACAATTTGCTCATGATATTGATGGGGTATCTTGGTGAAACTATAGGATGCTAAATGCAATACGCTTTAATCGGATGCAATTCAACATAACTTCATACATAGCAGATGGTATATACTAAAGGCAAGATTGTGCCTCTATCATTGTACTAAGAGTTTAACTTCAATTAATTATCATTTTACAAAGGGTTTAACAAGTTATCAACTCAACTATTATATACCCAAAAATAATAGTGCATTGACATCAAATGAGAGGATAGCATAGTACCTTATAAACAGCAGGATGCACAGGATAAAGATCGAAAAACTTTGCCTCAAGATCTGGAAGCTGACTCCCATGTTCATATTGTGGTAAATGCCTGAACAGCTCAACTCTGTTCCTAGCCTCAGTTTGTTTCACCACAGAACGACGTTTAGCTTTCTCCACTCGGCTCTTGTCATCATACTGCAAGCGTGGTTGAGGGACATCTTTCTTTCTATCCTTTTCATGTGGAAAATCACCCCCCTTCTTCTCAGAGGCTGCAACTGATGCACTATCAGATTTCTGTGCAGGCTTTACTGCTTTAGCTGGTCTTGCATGCGCTGATGTAGCAGTTGCAGATGCCTTATTTCCTTCGCCTAGTGACACATTTTATTAAATTCTAACTTATTAGCATCATCGTAATGAGTTGTGCAGAAAAGTTACCTATGAAACAACTCATAAATACCAAATTATATCATCCTAAAAAGCCACAATATTTGAGTCCATGAACAATTAAAAGTAGTTCCAACAAAGAACTAGGAACCAATAGCCATAAATTATTAAGATCAGCATATAATCACGGATAGTATCCCAACAGCAAAAGCACTTTCAGTCAGATAGCTCAAATGCAGAGTCACAGACAGACACAATAACACTTCAAAACCAAATACGAGAATGATAATACACACCTTTTGCAGCAGCCTTTGCAGCTCGTTGAGCTTCTTGAAGTTCACGTCTTTCAGCTTTTGTGAGTTTTGGTTTCAGTTGTTTTGAACTATTAGATTGGTCTTTCATTTCCCCAGCTGACCCTCCTCCTTTGTGTGGTTTTTCTTTTTCTAAAGGTGATGAAGAAGAAAAGGGTAACAAAATCAATTTTCCTTTAAAAGACATCTCATATAAATTGACAACAAGAAAATCAGGCCGATTCCAATTCTTATGATCATATAATTCACACATATCAAGTGGAGATTAAAACAATATGTGACAAGATATATATTTAAATTCTATATATCCAAACGAAGACCTTTCTCTTAATGCAAAAGACAAACAGACATATATATAAACTTCTATAAAGGGGATAGCACTTTACTTTCAAGTTTCAACTACATCTAGAATTAATAAATCAACACTCAACAGTACAGCAAAATACGTTAAACTAATACACACTTAAGTATAATAGAAAAGCATAAAGAGGAATATGCTAGTGTTAATATGTCTGTCTGCATGCTAGGATGTATATAACTTATGTTCTCTCTCTAGTTAATAGCTTAATATTAGTTTTTATATATTCAAACAATATCCTGCTTTCTAAACCTATTATGAGGAATATATTACTCAATTTCACAAACCCAATAGACTTATTCCTTTCCCTTTCTGAAACTAATTATGTACATTCAGAAACCTTGTCCTATCTATGCACTATCTTGAATTCTAGATCAAACAAAAATTTGATGATTAATCTTACTTTCTCTTTCTACTTCATATTTCACAAAAAGCTCAATCAAATTTCTAATTAATTTGACCCTACAGTTGATGAAACTCAAGTACAATGCCTGTTTGAATTGGCATATTTGAGCTTATCTACTAACAAAAAAAAAACACTTGTGAGGCTGTTTGGTGGAGCTTATGACATGCCCATAAGCTGCTTTCAGTTTATTTGCACAAACTCTCCTGGATAACTAATGAACAACTTATAGCTTATATGCAAACAATCTTACTTCATTTTATCTGTAGTTTACAAATAGCTAATACATAAAGCACTTATATGATAAACCTTTATATTATAAGCTCTTAACTAAGTTCTCTATCCAAAAATGGTCTCAACTAGTATTCTCCAAATTCAAATTCAAACAAACAAAAACATAGATTATTATCAAAATCAACACAGAATAAAAATCTAAAGAATTCTGACCAGGAATCCCAAAAAGGGTAACAAAATCAAGACAATAATAAGAAAATAAAAACAGAACGGAGACAACAAAATTCAATTTTTTTCTTTAAAAGATATCTTAATAATCATCGATAACAAGCAAGTCAGGCTGATTCCAATTCTTTATAATTGTACAATTAAATTTCCAAATGATATATTTAAATTCTATATATTCAAACAAAGGTCTTTCTCTTTATGCAAAAGACAAACACTCACATATATCTAAACTTCTATAAAGGGGATACCACATTACTTTCAAGTTTCAACTACATATAAAATTAACTAATCACCACTCAACAGTTCAACAAAATAAGGTTAAACTAATATTTTTTGTACTCAACAGTTTGACTTCATTTTATCTCTTGTTATACAAATAGCTTAAACATAAACGTTTATATGATAACCACTTATGCTATAAGCTCTTAATTAAGTTCTTTATCCAAAACATGGTGTCAATTAGTATTCTCTACTACTTCAAATCCATAACCATTTCAAATTAAAGCAAACCAAATTCAACCAAAGAATAAAAGTGTAAAGAATTTCTCACAAGGAATCCCAAAAAGCTCAATCAAATTTATTAAACAACAGTTTCCACTTTCTAGTAATTTCACCCTAAACTTTATGAAACTCAAATTCAAGACCACTTTCGATTTGCTTATTTGAGCTTATCTATTGGCATAATCACTTGTGAGACTATTCGGGAGAGCGTAAGAAAACAGTGTACAACATGTCCATAAGCAATTTTCAGCTTATTTCTACAAACTCGGTAGCTATGAAAACAGCTTATAGCTTATATACAAGCAGTTTAACCTTATTATATCTTTTATCATAGAAATAGCTTCTGTATAATCACTTAACTAATAGGGCCTCAATCAGTATTCCCTAATCTCTATTACTTTTAATTAAGATATGTTTAGCTTTTTGGCAAAATCTCCACATGATAGATAATGGAAACAGCTTAAAGCATATATACAAACTATGAAGCACAGCATATATACACACTATGAACCAAAGACACTCCTCGGATTCGGTGTGTCCCAGTGTCGGACATGGGTCGTGTCCGACACCGGCACATGTGATTACACTGAATTATGTAATTTTCTTAAATTATTAGCAGTGTGGGTGTATCGGTGTCCGTACCCATATCAATTTGACTGTATTTTATTTTTGTTATAGAAATAGCATATTTATAAACACTTATATTATAAACACTTGTATCATATATAAGCACTTAATAAAGTTGTTTTTTTATCCAAACATCAATTAGTATTCTCTACTACTAATACAAAACAATTTCATTCAAATTCAACATTTACTATTATCAAAATCAAAAAATTTGAAAATCTCTTACCATGAATACCAAGAGAATCATTGACAACAGAAACAGTAGTCAAAGCACTCTCCTTCACAACAACATTCCCTTTCAAAGCAGTCAAATCAAACCCCCCTCTCGGAAACGAACTCGCCACAATCTTCTCCTTCCCATCAAAAAACCCTCTTTCACCACCCAACCTACTCGAATAAGACGACGACGGCGCCGGCGACACCGGCGCCGCATCAGAATAGCTTCCATTCCCACCAACACTAATCGATTCCGCCCTCCGCGGCGACGGAAACATAGCTGCAGAACGATGGATGAGGAGATTATCGGAAAGATGACGTGGCGGAGGGATCATGACGGGGGAGAGAGAAGCGGCGGCAGACGTTTCGGGTAAGGGAGGAGAGTGAGTTGGGTCGGGTGGACCGGATTGAGAACGGTCGGGTGGAGCGGATGGGGTGAAGAAACCGACTTGACGGAATTTGGGGACGGGGTCGATTATGGTGCGTGGAGGACGACGTGGTGGATCCATTGAAGTTGTTGTTGAAGAGTGAAGGTTTTAGCTTAGGTTTAACGCGCGTTTGGATAAAAGAGATTATAAGGGATTTTTTGGAATCTTTATGAGAGGGACTGAATAAACGGAAAGCCAAAAGTAACTTATTCCACTCTCATGTGTATGTTTGTTTGGTTTATGTCTTGTGCTTCACAAGTGGATGGTGTGATTAAACCGATGAGATTGATTAATCGTTTTATTTTTAAAGTGATCAAAGTTGATTTTGATATCTTTCATTGTTTTTAGGGAAATGCTAACCGGTGTCCCCGGGGCACTGGTTAAGGATATTAAAAAAGGAAATTATATAGTAATTATTGCATTGAAAATTGTGTAATTAATCCATAAATAAGTCAACAAAGTCTCCTTTTATGGTAATAAATTCCTTTTTTGTATGCTTAATTAGTGCCCAGGGGCACCGGTTAGCATGACCCTTGTTTTTAAACATAATTGATTTTTATACATAAATTTATACTTTAATTTGTACTTTTGTGTAAATGCATTAAATACAAGTCATTTTATTTTTAGTTAAAATCAATTTTACATAATTAACTCACTTAAATCAATTATTGTTGCTCTAAAGTGAAACATACACTTAATCTGATTTTTTAATGGTATGTTGGGTTCTACTTTTGGAGATGACAAATTGATTAAAAAGACTTAAAATTGATTTTGATATAGGTAGGTGATATCAATTAGAATCGATTTTGATGGTGAAATTCAGAGTATTTGACTCCAAAACGTAATTTTTCCACTTTTTTTTGAATCGGCAAATATTATTAAGCTAGGCTAGTGCAAAGAGCACTTAACCCGCATAGGAGAAAAAAGAGTATACAAAAAAGAGCCTTATAACGGACGCCACCTCTCCCTCAAAGTAAAACTCGATAAAAAAAACCCTATAGTCCTATACAACAACCGGAGAGGACCTAAAAAATTTTGCACTTATTTTATAATTGTTCAACTCATTTTTACTTAATGTATTAAAACATAAATTATTTTATATTAAAAAAAAAATTCTCATCACAATCCCCTAAACCAATAATTCACCACAAGAAATTCACAGGAAAATTATAATTCTTAAGAATCATGAATTGTTCGACAAGGTAATCCTCTTTCATCAATCAAAGTTTCTCCATCTTGAGTGACTCAATTGCTTCTAATGAATGGAGAGAAACATATTTCTCTTCATTGAAACTGTTGCATGTGAAACTTAGACTTTGTTGTGATGATTTCTTCCTTGCAAGTCCAAACACACTCAACCTAGTTACACCTTCAAGGTTCCTCTTAAGACTCAAAGTTTTCTTTGACAGGGGAATCATCTGACTTAAAGAACTTGGAGACGTTGATGAGGGGTAATTTTTGAATGAGCAGTTGCGAATGACATTTGTGATAGAGGAAATCGAAGAGGTTTAAAAAAAGTGAAGAAATTAGGGTCAACTTTTGCTGGTATATAGATACTATACTTAAAAAAAAATAAAAAATAGAGGTACTAAAAGTGTTATGAGAAAAAGACCAAGGGAAAGAGCTTTTTTTTTTTACAAAGAGAAGGACCAAATTGTTTTTAACAAATATATATTTCAAATTAGAGGTACAAAATATTTATTTCTTAAGAAGTTAGAAATTAATTTTTCATAATAAATATTTGCTATTAATAAAATTCTTAACATGTGGCATAAGAACATAAGTTAGCACGATATATAACCTCCACCACAACCAAGAGAGAAAACAAATCAAATAGTTTGAGACCCACAAAAATCAAACAACCACCGACAATCATCCAACGACACACCACAAAACCAACGAACGTCTCAGCCAAACGAAACAAATAAAAAACACCAAAAACACAAATAACCTTTACGATGACAGATAGCAACCATACGTCGGAAAGGAACGGTGGTGCGGAGGAGGACGGGGACCCTCGTCGCACCACCATCCATTTGATCTACATGATGACAACGGCGGATTTTGAATTTGTGTGTGGAAGAAAAGAGTGCGGCGGTTCTAGGTTTAGAAAGAAAAGAGTGGCACGATATATATTAAAAGGGGATTTTTCATGATATCCTACGTCTACATGGGATTATTTTTAAGCAATCTACCTATGATTATTATTACATATACTCAACGTAGTCCAATGGTACTATAGGTCAAAACCAAAGGCTCTAAATAGTTTCATGATAGTTAGATAAAACAGGCTATTTCATAGATGTGGTCGTTTTATTTCGGGGTGATAGAAGTCATCGTTTCATTTGAACGTAAGTTAGGTCAGTCCATATTAATATTTTGCTAATAAAATTTGGATCCTGATCTTTTAAAGATATAATATTAAGAGTCCGTTTGTTATAGTTTTTTTAAGAAAAAATTATTATTCTTTAAATAATCAGAGTGTTGAATCCGTTTGTTACGGTTTAAAAAAAAAAATCAAAATTTAAAAACAGCTTCAAATGATAAGCATTTAAGAGCAGCTTCTCAAAAAATAGTTTTTTTTTAAGAGGAGAGAAAATATGGTTTAAAAGATTGAACTAATTTTGTAACAAAAAATTGTTTTTATATAGTTGTATCCAAACAAACTAAATTATTTGTTTAAAAAAAGTGATTTTTATTACGGTAAACAAATGTAAAATAGTTTCTGATTTTTTTATAAAATCTCTAAATTATTTTATGTCAAAATCACTTTTATTTTAATCCATAACAAACGGGCTCTAAATAAGCACTTAATCCCTAAATTAACAACAACGACAACAATCAAGTAGTCTTTATCCCTAAAAAAAAAATTCAAGTAGTCTTTAAAAAAAACAATCAAGTTATATCCTCTAAGTGAGGTTGGTTATATTGATCAAACAACATTATAATATTTTATCCTATATCATATTTTTATCAAATTCATTAATATCTAAATCTTTTTTAAAAAAAGCTAAATTACCTTGAAGATGAGCACACTTTAAAAGTCTTAACACAACACCACCAAATTAACCCAAATGAGTTTTAATATCTAAATCTTTCCTTGATAATTACTTATATATTTTCTAGGTCTTCCTTTGCCTATAGTGTTTGACTACCTTTAATTTGATCTACTCACAAACATCATTATACAAAATCTAGGATGCGGATCCTCTCCTTCTCTTCACTCTCTTCTTCTCACTCATTCCTCAAATTTTTCTATCTCTCTCTAGAAAGAAAAAGAGAAAAGATCACGAGAAAGAGGGTCAACAGAGAGATACACACAAAATATGGAAGTAGGGAGAATGAGAGAGTGTGTGATTGAAACAAGGGTCCAATTTGAAAATCCACAAGTCTCCTATCTACATGCTATACAACCTAAGTCTAGTTTTCAACATCTTTTATACCATTATTCCCCATGAAGAAACTCAGAAAGATATAAAAGATCATTTGTATTTCATTGTGTGTCTCAAGTACAAGTAGGTTGTCCTATTTATATTATGGGACTGGAGACAAATAAACACAAAAAATAATTACACATAAATATTGATTACTCCTAGCATAATTATAATAAATGGAGAATCATAATATATCTTAACATCCCCC
>Ga0228711_1005045_pt1 | contig 20154 bp, 8 predicted proteins | sample MedpolnodulmetaG_2_FD_177996 | JGI IMG/M metagenome (GOLD analysis project Ga0228711, IMG submission 177996) | Root nodule microbial communities from Medicago polymorpha collected in Santa Monica, California, United States - brown nodules | ecosystem: Host-associated > Plants > Roots > Nodule... | reverse complement strand
TGCTAATTAATTGCAATTGAGTGAAGTTAACACTATTTGTTGGTATGATCCTTGTGGAAAATTGCAAAGTTTAGAATAAAATTCAAGTGGAGTGCAAAAGAGGAAATAAGAGTTGATAAATTGTGTTTTGTCTTATATAACTGCCGTGTCTCATATAATAACTGCTGTTGAACACCGCAATTTAAATTCAACTCGCGATTCTGAAGTTATCTCCCTAACAAATCCGGATTATATCTACCTAATTTTGTAATTGAGCATCCCGTAGATATCTTCGTAACAAGTTCGGTATATATCTACCATATATTGTATAAAGGGCAAATTCGGTATTTTAGGGGGCCTTCGGAGATTTTAGGGGGGCTTAAAAAGCAATCACCATGTTTGCCACATCTAATATGGTTTGAGTGTTGGTCCATATCTGAAACAAGTTTAAACAAAACTAGTACAATTTTATTATGAAATTCTTTTGTGGGACATGTGTAAGCGATACACTGGTATTTCCTACTAGCCTAGGTATAAACATGCTTCTCTCGTCATGATCATACTGATAGCTAGCCAAACAAGATTTTTGTAGGTGCTGAACTATAATATCGATCAACAAAAGGTGGATAGAGCTTTTAAGGGGATAATGATTAGTGGACATCCTTTTTTTTTTCTAAAACTCTTATACACCCCTCATGTGGCACTGGGACCGACACTCTAATTCACTATTCTCTTCTCTAGTTCTCTGTTATCTCTCAACACAAACACACAGAACTCTGTCTTCTCTCACCACCACACTCGCCTCTCACCGCCGCCTACGCCGCCGTTCAATCTCTCATCTGCAACTTTTTTTTTCTTTATTCCTCTTTCTCTCTGCATCTTTTCCCTCCGACGTTTAGTTCCCTTTCACCACCATCGTCCTTCATCACTGACTACCACCACTGTCCTCCTCCGCCTCCGACCACCACCAGAACCCAGAAAAAACATTAAACTCAATCTCTTAAAATAGATGAAGCACACAAATCTGAAATAAAAAACGCAGATCTGGAAAAAAAAAACGCAAATCTGCAAAACAACAACACCAAAATGCATGGTGGTGGTGGTGGGAAACGCCGGTGAGAGAGTGAGAGAGACAGAAAGATGACGACGATGGAAAAGAGACGGCGCGCGTGATGGTGGTGTTGTAACCGGTGATGGAAAAACGGTTTTAGTGAGAAAGAGAATGGGTTATGATGATGGTGGTGGTGGTAGTGGGAGCAGCGGCGGCGGTTGGTCAGGAAAGAGGGGGGTGAAGGAAGAGAGAAGGGAGATAAGGTTGGTGAATATGTGGGGACCACGTTGCCACATGTCACATTTTTGTGTGGTGGTCAAGTAGATGTATGCCACATGGGGTGGTTCATCTATCACTACTCCTTTTAAGGCTAAGTTTGTATCAAACAAAGTCATTCATTATTTATATTATAAATATAACATAGATAGTAAAAGACAAATAGACGATTTTGATTGGTGCCATTTGAACATGAATAATTCTACCCTCTATTCATTGTGGATGGGAAAATAAAATTTTGTCATTTTTGTATATATTCTCTTGGGTTAATATATACGTGTAACTTGCTGACATGTGTGTTAGATCACACTCCTTTCTTTTCCCTTATGAATTGTTGTTTTGGGATAGAATCATAAGTTATATCTCTGCGATATTCTTAATTAGGTTTAAATTTTAATACACCGTCCATTTTTTTTACTTTGATCAAGTACACCATCCAATCTATAGCTCTATATATTCCAGACTGTCTCTCAAAAAATAATTTCGGTACTGCTTTGGAATTAATTCTTTTATTTATCTTATACTAGTGTATATTGATAGAAAGAAGAAAAAAAAACTATACTAGTGAATGTGTGCACGACACGAGATAGAACTATCTTTTCGGTTTTTTTTTTTTTTGCATTTTTTTCCCATCATAACGAATTTTCAAGTTTTCTGTATAATGTTTTTCCTTTCAGAAACTAGTTAAAAACCCATGCTTCGCACGGGTTAAATACTGTATTTTTTTAAAAAAAATTGTTATATGTTTAAATAAGTTAAAACGTTGTAAATTGATTAATTTTGAAATATGTTTATTAAACTGATTTGTTTGGAATGGAATGTGCTATACATCACAAATGCATAATTGCTACTAATACGTTTTTTCTCTGAAAGCATGCAAGTATTTTCTTTGAAATGTTTATATATAATTAATGTTTAGCAATAGATTTGTATAACTTTTAGTTTGTACCATCATAATTTTTAGAAATCTGTTTATGACTAAAATCGATCAGTTTCTATCGTTTCTAGCAATGTTGATGTGGATGGTGAGATGCTTTGCAGAACATATATCAATTTTTATTTTGATATGATATAGCAGGTTCCACATATTTTTCCTGAATAAATGTCTAAGTCGTAGATTTTTAACTCTACAACGATAACATAAACTAAAAAGGATAGTTGCATTGATAAAAGATGAGCAAGACAAGAGGTAATAGTTAACAAAATACATTCCTCAATCAAGCCTGAGCATGATAAACTGCATAGTTCATTGTAATGACAAGAGAGATACAAAATAGAAGCATGCCTTAGTTAGGCTTGAGCATAAGATACTGGAGTATTTTTAGTGATAATAAAAGGGATACAAAACATAAGCATTCCTAACAGCACAACCTAATCATCAATTTTGAAAACGTGAACATAATGGCTGAAAGCTCCATCAAAAAACTTGAACCTTATTGTGTCACCGGATTCAAATTCATTTTCGACGCAGAAAGACTCTCATCTTTGTTCAAGTGATGCGATAACAATGTCATCATCTCTATGAAATCTAACTTCACACATGGTTCTTGGATTGTTAAGTTTTCCACATAGAACCAAGTGGTCGAAATCATATTCCCAAAGGAAATCTTTGAAGTCTCGATTAAAGACCTAAAGATGATAAACAATGTATATACATGGTTAAAAGAAATATTCAAAGGATAGAAGTAAAGTAATGAGAATTATTAATAGTTTGAAATATTTACTCAACTAATTGATGTGGTTCATCAAAATCAAGCTCATCCAAGGTGATTTCAAAAAACATTGATCTATGTTTCTTGGTACTCAGGCTATGATAGGATGGATAGTTCAGGAAATTCTCACACTGTAACTTTCAATGAAGACTATGCATACCCTCTATTGACAGAAGGATGGAGTAGGCTCAGAGAGTTTTACAACTATGAGGGTCAGAAACAAATCTTTCTAAGCTATCTCGGAAGGAATCGTTTTTTGTTAACTTTGGGGAAAACAAATACAACTTTCCGTGAATTTCCATCCTATCATAGCCTGAGTACCAAGAAACATAGATCAGTGTTTTTTGAAATCGCTTTGGATGAGCTTGATTGTGCTGAACCACGTCAATTAGTTGAGTATATATTTTGAAACAAAACAAAAAGTCTAAGAAATTTTATATTAACATAGCTATAAATATTAAGATTTACATAGAAAGCTAAATGTACACTTCAGTCACCATGGTATTGAGTGCATGAATAATTGAATAACCAAATAGTTACCCACATTATCCAGTGAATAAAAATTTGCTTAAAATGTAAAATACAAGGATTGAATAGCATTTTTATAAGTTTGTAAACAAAAATGCTAGCCATTTCTCAATATGTAACATCCTAACTTTGTGGAAGTATAACCTAACAGTTCTACATCAAAAAGTAAAAACCACAACTACAGATATCACTGCTGCTAATCTTAGTGAGACAGAGATGTTCTCATTTATTCATAAATCAAAACAACTCAATCATGAAGTAAATAAATCATTTTCTTACACTTCAGAAGAGAAAGAAAAAAGGACGTAGAAATTAGATAACATAAACAACTAAATTAATACTTACTTCTTTATTTGCAATTGTTACATTGTTTCTAATTCTTGCGTTTTTGTCAATTATACATTTCCTTCATACAATATTCGAGTCACAATAAATACCATATTTATAATAAAAAAAGATGCAACAGTAGAGAAAGAAACAGTTTAAATCCAACAAAGAATATCATATGTATGCCAAGTTTAGTATTATTATATTCATATATATGTCATGTAACTGAGTTCATGCATAGTGTTGTATAATGTGAAATTACGACAAAGCGTTTTCAGTTTTTAGGATTCTTGCATAATTTTTGTATATTTCCGTATGTGTATTGGAATGTCTCCCGCTGCTAAAAGAGATATGATTTCAGCCTCTGTTTCGTAATAGTCAGCGCCCATCATCATGGTATCCTATAAAGTGATCGTAGATGTGATAACATGGCTTCATATAAGTCATTTTAACAAAAGTTGAGCAGATAGATGTACCTTTAGATGCACTCCAGAATCGAGTCTTGAGCGAATTCCCACAATGGAATGTTTAACCTTGCATTCTCTTAGAAAACAACCATCTCAAATCAATGAATTAACCACCAATTGATGTTATTGCACACTCTCATTAGTCCCCATTAGAATCCTAAAAAGTTCTCTAAATGGACTAAATCTTCAAGTTCTACCTGACACTTCTCCATTTTAGTTGGGGGTATAAGAACCGAGGACATGTAAATATAGGTTTTGACTGATCATATAATTGAAAATTTGGCGGCTTTGACATGGAAGAACAAAAAATCACAACTTGTATAAACTCATTGACTGATAATACCTGTAACTTTTAAATACTAAAAGACCAACCTTACCCATAAGAGCCAAGTTTGCTTCAAAGAAAGATTTTATAGTCCCAACATCTTCCCAATAACCATGGAAAAGACATGCATGTGATGAAATAGAAGGGCCAACCTTGGTTGTTTACTATAAAAACAAAATATGATAATTCAATGCATTTATAAAGACAGAACATTTGACAAAATACTTCTGCTAAAGTGACTTGTATCACTCAAGTAGTCTCTACTTAAAGAAACTACCTGGACTTTAAAATCTTTTGCAGCCAATGGAATGACCTTGGATCCAAAATCATTTGCATTAGGATAACAGCTCTTGAAAATTTATCACCAAAGAAAATTGGAAATCACATCATACTTATCTAAGTTGAACTTTGAAACAAATCATATGCTAATTACCTGATTATTTTGCGAAGAACATCTAATTGAAACACATATATACCCATTGATGCGATATATGGAAATTTCCTTGGTTCCTGATCTGATAATCCCAAAACACTCATATAGAGCAATCACAGACAGATGATTTCATATTGAAAACTGAAGTCATTATAGACTATTGTATATTACATCTCAATATTTCAAGAGGAAATTGGAAGAATAATAACCATGGATCTTAATAGATCTCCCTTGGGTTTTTCCATGAACTGGCGTAGCTGCGCTCTTTCATCAACCTTCACTAATCCAAAATTAGAGGCACGACTATGTTAAAAAAGAAGAAAATATTAATATTTCAGAAACCGAATGTATAAATATCAGCACATGAATTAATATGCTTCTGCAGATGTAGATCAGTTGTCATGTGAAACATTCACAGTGAAAGATGATCAGCAAAAGCTAATAATACCGACATGCGCAAGTTCCATGTAATCCATTCGATAGAGCTAATCACCACACAATATCAGAACGTTCTTTATGTTTTTATGCTTGGCATCCTAAACTCAAGTTCCAGAAGATTATTTAATTTTCTAATTGACAAAATTCCTGCTAAATCTACAATTGCATGACCATGAAAACTATTATTGCATACCTCAAACAACCAAAGGAATCGTCTTATAACATCAGTAGTACCCTGAAACCAGTTATTTCCCGATTCACCGAGTGTTTGAGTTGCTGCCAATATCTAACATAACAAATTTCTAGCCTGTCATGATTTAAGTGAAAGCAAAAAACTAATTCACGGTAACAAAAAAAAAAGTGTACCTCAATAAAACTACCGTCACAGTTGATGCCACCCCCCAAATTATATGTTCGATCAATGTGACGGTTGAGGGACTGAAAATTGAATTGTGTAAGAACGTAAATTTTATTAATTCCATTATTGATACAATTACTCATTGGTATGTCAACCAACCTATAACATCCGCAATAATGAGCTCCATATGTTGATTCTCATTGCTACCAGTCACAATCCAAGAATCAATCACCCTAAATCCTATTTTCCAAATGTCCAGATTATTTTTGAGGTCCTTAATGTAGTCATAATTCCTTGACGTTTAAAGCCCTATACAAAAATACAACCATTCATGATGTAACTTTCTTCCTTTTGTTCATTTTAATATTGGAAAAATTACATAAAATATTAAGTGCACTCTAACATAATTTCCTCTTTTAAATATGGAACCTCAGTAATCAGAAGTTAAATTTTCAAATATAGCTGCAATGATTTTATGTAAGTTTTCAACTATAATGCCAGAAATTAAAATAGCAGTTGTATTAGATCTTTTGCATCCTCCAAAATTCAATGACCACTCTGAACTTCAATAATCATGCACTACCTTTATAAGCAAAAAAAAAATAGTTGTAATGCTTTTTGTAATCAAATTTTTATGTCATCAATTTTCTTAATCCGCATGCATGCAAAAAATTCATTTAATTTTATGTCATCAATTTTTTTGTAATAAGTTGTGTTAGAGCTTTTGCATCCTCCAAAATTCAAGCACCAAAAAATTGATATTAACCATAATAATCACTATTATAATCAACATGCATGCATGCATTTATTTATCAGAATCACAACACCACACATGCAAAGATGATACCTTTAAGTAAAAAAAAAAACATCTTTGTGGAAACCAAAAATTCATCTTTCCGGATTAATCCAAAATATACCCAAAAATGCAAACAAACAAAGCAAAGCTGAAAAATTAAACCCTTAAGATTAAAACAATATCTTTCTATAGACATGCAACAAAAATCCCCTCAAAATTAAAAAAAGGAAAAACAAAGCTTTAACATGCAATTGGATGGCAAAACAAAAAATAAAACACAAAATGCAGAAAATTCATTCAATGTAAGTCATGCATGGTTTTAGATTCATGAAAAAAATAAATAAATAACCTTTGATGAAGAAGAAGCTCAAACCGTGTTTTTCAACTCAAATAGCTCTCCCACTACGATACTTAGGGGTGTTCGCGGTGCGGGTTGGTTCGATTTTGAGGTTAAAAGTCATCTGAACCGCAAGATAAATAAGTTTGCGGTTTGGTTTGGTTCGGTTGACTTTTAAAATATAATCTAAACCAAAACAAACCAAACCAATCTGGTCTGAATTGGATCGATTGTTGCGGTTTTTTTAGACAATTTTTTTTTTGTTTTCAACGTTAAAATCAAATTAAAAAGCTAAAGCGCAACATATTTTCAACAACGTTTTAAATTTCATCCAACATTACAATATTATTTTTATCTAACAATCTTCTCAACCACGTAGACCAAATTAAAATGTGGACAAAAAGTAATCCTATTTTGTAAGAAATTCAAAAGACTAAAATTTTAATAATTTGCTAAGAGTTCAAGTAGCACATAAATACATTTTTGATAGAAAAAACAAAGAAGAAACTTAACAGGAGAAAATAATATTTCATTTTATTAAAGTTTGCATTGAATTTTTATGAGTATTGGTCTAGATAATATGTATTTAATTAATGTTTTTCTTATATTGCGGTTTGATTTAGTTTGGTTCAGTTGGTAAAATCAAAACCGCAAATCGAACTAATCCAAACTGAAACCGCAAAAAACCACATTTGCTTCGGATGTATTCGGATCATTTTTATACCCAACCGCATGGTTTGGTTCAGTTTTGAACACCTCTAATGATACCGATGAAACAAGGAAATTATGGGAGAGATTTATTTTATTTTATTTTTTAAAATATGGGAGAGAAATGTTGGAAATACATATATATATATATATATATGCCAAAAGATGAGGTGACACTCACCAAATTTGAAAGACTTAGTAGATTACCAAATGCCCTTCATAGGGCCAAAAATGGAAAATCATATAGTATTATTTTCATATATAGTAAGTAGATAGATTCAAAATGAATTATATTGATACCAACAAGGAATCCTTACCCATATACGTTAGTATTAACAAGGCCAAGTGTTTGCCTCATAACTAGTCTTTTAAAAGTATCAACAATCAGAAAATACAAACTAATCACCAACAAAAGAGAAAACAACCAAAAGACTAATTATGAGGCAAAACAAAATCACTAGTTAGGTAACAAAATTCAAACATTAAAAAGGGCTAAACCATCAAAAATGAAGATCAAAAGCTAAATATTCGTTTCTAGCTATCAACTACCGAACAAATATATGTTTCATTTTGTCAATTAATTGATGCAACAATTCTTTTTCCTGAAAATACGATAATCTCTTTCTTTTCAAATAACTCAAACACAAGACAACCAAATAAGTTGAATGAAAGACCTGTTTTTTTTAGAATCACCTTATACAATTCTTTTTGCTGAAAATACGACAATCTTTTGCTTTCATGCACCCATAAATTACTGTATACCTCAGCGGCAGTTAATTATCGTTCACTACTGAACTAAATGTTAAAGAATGAATGGCAGTTAAGTGTCTATGAAAGTATTGAAGATCATTTTAGATTTGTGAGAGCAATTTTATAAGCTAAAAGATCAATTTTCTAATTTAGTTGATAAGGAGTGAATTATATGGTAGTGGACTTATACTTCCTTAAAGCCCATAGCACTTCTTAGAAAGTTTCATGCGACCTTCTAGGTTTATCTTTATATTTTTCGCCAAACTATGACATCCGTACATATGTTTTGCATAGATTATCAGTTAGATGACATATATTACTAAGTTCACATAATTGGAAATGACAAAAAAATAAAATAAATGTAAAGAGATATAGAGACAGACATGATACAAATTCTCATTTTATTAATTTATCAATACTTTCATAGTACATTTACATTAACATTGAAGCTTATTGCAAGAAATTATTAAACACCTAATGATAAATTTGTGGTGCAAGAAGACAGGGGGAATGAGGGTAGGGCAAGGTTTGTTTCCTCTCCCATCCTACGAAGGGAGATGAGGGTAAAGCGAAATCTGTTGGGAGAAGGAGACTATGATGAACAACGTTACACCCAGACAAACGATGTAAATTTACAGAGCGGGACATTGTCCTTTGGCCATTCATACAATCCTTAAAATATTAGAGTAACCTTTTTGTATGAAAAGTCAATGGTGAAACATTGGAGAATAAAATTAATAAAGAGAAGGAGATAATGTGAGATGGAATGAAAATTTGTGAAGAATGAGAAGATATTTATATGGGTAAATTCAAACATATAGGGTAACGAAGTCAAGGGATAGTTAAAATTCGTGGTAAATGCATTAAGACACGTGTTGAACCGACCAACCTTGTTAACCAAGTCACTGTTCACATTCTAAACTGGTTAGAATTAATCTGAAACATCTACAAAATTGCTCGGATTATATAATCCAAACAGATCCAAGACTGTGATGAAACTCTTACTTTATAGGGTGAGGGGCATTTCGAATTTTATAATCTGAATCTATAAAGTACATGAATTTTTATGTGGTCCACATTGCACCAATAGTTTCTTTGGTCTACGACGCATAGAAACTTGTATAAATTGGTGTGCTTGGTTCATTTACTATAAAACACAACGAATAACCATAGACACTTATCATGTAGATCTAAACACCAAGAGGTTGTTTTGTACTTGATCATGATGTCCTGCCAATAGAAATATGTCAGTTGGTAGGGAAACATGATCAAGTTCAAAACAACATCTTGGAACACCTTCCCTTTCATCATCACTCATCTTATAATTTCAATTGTTTTATTTTAAAATTTATCGTTTTCTATTGTTTTACATTTTATCGTTTTCATCGGTTTTGATTCCTGCCAAACCCTTCAAAACCTCTAGTATTAAAACATTGTAGGATGGTTCAAATTACATAATCTCAACCATCCCTGAATGTGGACAACAACGTTACAAGCAATGTTTAGACGGTTTATGGTGTGTTTAACGCTATTTTGGTCGGTTTAGCCATTGTGAACTTTTCATTCGACTGTATTTACATTCTAGGAACGTTTTATTACTATAAATAGCATTGTATCCTTCAACATTTTATTAATTCTTCACTTTTCATTCATTTTAAAATTTTCTTTATTAGTTTCAAATAGGAGAGGTTCATGTAATCATGGTCACTGTATACGATCCCTGAATTTGCTTTGTAGTTTTTGTGGGGATCGTTCGATAGTTTGCAGAGACCTTCGATATAAATTTATACATTTGTTTTGCATTTTAGATTGTATAATCCAAAAATCCTTATACAAAATTTTAGATTATATAATCCAAACAAAGTGTATATTAAAAAGAAAAAATATTGGACACACAAAAAATACAGGATGGAGAAAGTAAAATCCTTAGGTTAATGGCCTGTCCTTGCCCATTAGCACATGTACATAGTATATGGAAGAATGTGTGAACTTTATTTAGTCATAAGAATTGTAAACCATCAATATAATATGAAAAATTTAGAGAGTTGCACTTCCACGAAAATTGGGACTGTAAAAACATTATATTCTAGTTAAATTACAATTTTGCTCTCTTAAGTTATTTTTAAGTTCATTTTGATCCTTTTAAGTATTTCCCGTTTCGTTTTGGTTTCTTAGATTACAAAAGCTAAACACATTGATCCCTTAACTTACAAACATTAGATAATTTGGTCTCTTAAGTTATAAACGTTGGACACTTTGATCCCTAAAGTTAGATCGTTAGACACTGATAAAAAGGGCCGATGTGTCTTATATTTGTAACTTAATGAATTAAGAAGTGTCGCATATTTGTAAGGGAACTAAATGAAATTAAAAAAACTTTCGAAACCAATGTGTTAAACGTTTGTAATTTAAGGGGCAGAAATATAAAACGAAAAAACATAAGGGACCAATTGTAAAACTTAAAAATAATTTAAGGGATGAAAAATACTTTTTTTTATACAAGGGATCAAAAATACTATAATTTTGACTTGTTTTTATTGTATTTAAAATATATATTCTTCGTAATTTATTTCCATTCTCTCTATCTTAATTATTCATTTTGAGAATAGGGGAGGGATATATTGACTCAAAGAGTAACTCTAAAGAGCTACTCCACATCCTCACCCTCCATTTTATCAAAATTTAATGGACTAGATTTAATTCTTATCAATGATCATGTGATCTCATTTACCTTAACAAGTTCTCACAATATTAATTACGATTCTTTTTAAAGAATATTAATTACGATTATGATTTCCTTCTTTTGACTCAATAAATATTAATAATCATCCCCTAAAAAATATATTAATGATCAGGTGAGGAGATTTTTGGTTCAACTTCCTCCTTTTTCAATGCCTAACTTACGGCACCCTACTTTTACAAGCAATTCACAAATTAAATCATGTCTAAAAACATCTTCAACAAAAAAGACATGTTTTTTTTCTAAAAAAAAAAATGCCTGACAAAATTAAATCTATGGCTATATAACTTCACGATTGAAATATACAAACGTCTAACTCAAATTTTAAAATCAACGATCAATCAATACACTTGTCAAAAAGAATAAAATCAATATTAAGCATTTCTAAAAAGATGTATGGATGATCCAAAAAAAAAAACTATGGAAGCATAAACTCCTTCGAAATAATAAGGGTTGAATTGTGAATCGTGAAATAGTTGCAGGGTTTTTTTGTTTTTTTTAAAAAAAATTCTATGAACAATTCGAAGAAGAGATGAGTTTGTAAAAAAATAATTAGAGATTATATTTTCTTTACCAATAATTAATTTTGTTTATAAAAAGAAAATATTGATTAAGTGAAAAGAAGAAAACCATAATTAATATTGTGAGAATTTGTTAAGGTAATAAGAATTAAATCTAGTCCATTAATTTTGATAAAATGGAGGGTGAGGATGTGGAGTAACTCTTTAGAGTTACTCTTGGAGTCAATGTATCTCTCCCCTTGAGAATATTCTATATTATTGTTAACAAATTAAAAATAACATAAATTTAAAAAAAAAACCAATTTAGTAAAAAAAACAATAAAAACTGAAATTATTTTCAGAAAGTAAACAATACCTTAATTATCCTTCCTTCGAAAAATACCTTAATTATCCTTGTATTTCTCCAAGCCATGGTATGAAAATAAACATGAATTGTGTCTTTGCCAAAATAAAAAAATAAAAAAATTGTGTGGTTCACGCTCTAGTATTTTTTTTTTTAAGGGTTTTGTTAACCAATGCCCTTAGAGCACTAGTTAAAGATTCAAATATAGAAGTAATTTAGAAGTTTTATGTAGATAAAGTTACTTTTTAAATTTTCAATGTGTCGAATACATCATTCCCAAGATAAAATTTCCTTTTTAAACTTCTCAACAACTGCACTTGTTAACATTTTCTCCAAGGACATTTGTTAACATTTTTCTTTTTTTAATGATAATTATAAGAATTTTACATGGATATATATGTAAGGGAATACTCCAAAAATATTCTAGCATATTAATTTCCTTTTCTTTGTTTCTGTACCACCATAATGCATCATCCAATCAGTGAGATAATGGGAGAAGATCTTCTTTGTGATGGGAATAATGTTGCGTTAAAGAGCCCTTTATCACAGAAAGCAACATTTGTTGGCAACGAATATCTTCCCTTTTCTTTCATCCCTACACTTTTTTTTCCTCTCTCAGTCAGTCATACATTACCTTCTCTCTCTTTGTTTGAATAATTTAACTAGCTTCCCAAAAAGAAATTGGTATTTGATGATGACGTATATGTGTTTAATTCTCTTTCGGTATAAAGTCACAAATTCTGATAAATACGAATTTGAAGTCTCTGAATGACAACATATATCTTATTTGATGTATTACACTGATTGCGCTAGCTTAATTTATCTTAAAACTGGGATTTTACTTCAGATCGAAAAGGAATAACAAAATTACAAATTGTAAAATCACAATCAAAATCAAAGATTTAACCAAAACAAAAATAATGTTAAATATATGTTATAAATTGCATATAGTCAAAATAACTCAAAGTTCAAAGTCCACAAAATACATATACATAACTCAAAGGATGATGGATTGAAGGAAAGAGGCAATCTAGTTAGGTTTAGTTCATTTTGAACTAGATGAACCGTGTTGAGGAAGTGTGGTTTGAAGTGAAAGAATGAAGAAAAAAAACTGTCTTTTTGGTATTTATAGAACCGGGTCATGGGTACAAATCGAGTCGTTTGATGAACTGGATCAAAAATTTACACGAATCAAAAAATGGACAAAATATTTTAAAATCCTTTATAATCTTGTGATTTTGAACGGATTTCACTATTTTGTGCGATTTTTGTAGGATTTTAAAATTCTGCAATTGATTTGAGTCGTTGAAGTTAAAGTAAAGTCGCAAAATCCAGGATTTGGATTTTGGGACTTAATCGCGATTTCGACAACAATGGATCTAATTTAATGCTTAGAAAAGTATATTGAAAAACATAGACCCTATGTAAAAGTAAAAGTGTTCTCTTAGCAAATAATCTATCGGAGGCTTTTAACTCGGGGGAATTTAAATAGGAGTTTTTGGTACGCCTTGTGCCAAGGAGGAGCCTCCGTTTCTGTGAATATAAATTCTATTTTTGTTTCTTAAAAAAAAAAAACTCGTGGGAATTTAAATAGGAGTTTAACGATGGAGGGAGGGAATTTGGATTGTGTGTGGTACTCGGAGAATCCTGTTGAGAAGAAGCCGTCAAGAGAACAATACTCCTAATTGCCTCTCTTAAAATATCATTTGCCACCCAAGAGCGTTTAGATGAGATGGAACGGGTCTCTTATAGCTTAACCAAGGTCCTGGGTTCAAATCCAGCCTTGAGCATGCAATATCGTTTAAACTCTTAGGAAGAGCTTGTCGCCCATTTGGGTCCCGCAATACTCGAGGGATTAATCTCTACAGTTGCACACAGAGAATATCTGGTTACACCCAAAAAAAAAAATATCATTTGCCCATTTACCCACAAAATGTTGACACTAGGTAAGGAGTTGTGATCTTAAGATGAAGCAATAATACCTTGGACCATATGATCGTTATATGTTTTCAATCGGTTATCTCATAAAGCTTTAGAATTCTTTTCTTCTTTTTTTGTGTAGATAAAGCTTTAGAATTCTAAATTCGAAAATTCAAGTTGCAGGTATGATTGTTAATTATTCTTGTCCTTAGCTATTTCGTCCTTTTCCATGTTTGATCATCACTGATGATACACGTACCATGTATAGGAGAGTTATCACAAACTTTTTGTCTGATAAAAATAAAAGAAATTATTTTAATTAATTGTCAAGATGGTAGTATAATTTTCTTTCACGAAATAAAGCTCCTCCGAACAAATCATTTTTATCTGGTGGAGCATGAAAAATTGTTGGACTATAAGTTATATATAAAATTCAGAAAAAACAAGAAACTTGACATTAATTTTTAATAACATAAACATGGATACTAAAAAAAATAAAAATTATAAACTTCAACATATATTTGTAACATTCCCGTTAGTCAACTTCTTCAATCGGTTGTCAAAGGAAGTCAAGTTGATATCGCCGTCTCAGAGGATAAGTATATGGTGGGATTTGAAACATGGAAAAACAACTTGATTGTAATGAGAAATATGTCATGGACACTTATCGATCAATATATTTTGATGGGTTAACTACTCTTTGTATTTCTCTCCGTTATTCAATAACTTTTGTTATTAAAAAAAATGATAGATCACATAAAATGAAAGGAGAAAATTAATAGAAAGAGAGATGATTATATGCAATTCTTAGATATTAAAACCTTAACCCCATAACGAAAGAGTATAACATTTTTCGGCTAAACTCAACTACTAGATTTTACAATAATTATGTACACTAATTAGTTAAGATAGATTACTTAGATGTTCTCATTGGTTATATAGTCCATGTTGTATCTCTCTATATACGTAGTTAATCATTATCTCATTAATTAATCAATATAATTTTATTCCATATATATTTTTCTTATCTATGAGTTTTACCATGCATCATAATACCAACCATCGTTGGTCAATAACTTTTTTGCATTGTTAACATTTTCTTTAGGTTTGCTTACGAGTTTGGAGGGTTAGGGAAGGAAGGAAAGACTTTGGGGGTCGAGAAATATAGAGGAAAATTGAGAAATTTTTCATATTTTTTGAAAGAGTATTTTCTTAAAGAGTGATAAATTAATGCTTATGATTAATATATATTTAATTTTAAGAATATTACAACAGCATATATTATTTTTGAAGAATTCTCATATAAACTAGGGGTGTTCAAAACCGAACCCACCCAATAGAAAAACCACAAACCGAATCAATCCAAACTGAAATCGTAAAAAATTGCAATTGGTTCGGATGTATTTGGATCACTTTTTTACTCAACCACATAGCTTGGTTTGGTTTGCAGTTTTTATTTTACCAACCTAACCAAACCAAACTAAACAATAACATAAGAAAAACACTAATTATACATATGTCATTTAGATTAATACAAATAGAAACTCAATGGAAACTTTTATGAAATAACATATTTTTTGTCTTGTTAAGTTTCTTCTTTGATTTTTATTTCAAAAATGTATTTATTTTCTTCTTGAACTTCTAAAGAATGATAACATTTTAGCATTTAGCATTTCTTATGGAATTGGATAACTTTTTGCCCACCTTTTTAATTTGGTTTATATTGTTGGGAACATTGTAATGTTTGATGAAATTTTAAACACCATTGAAAACATTGTTGAATATATGTTGTGTTCTAGCTTTTTAACTTGATTTTTTATGTTAAAAACAAAAAAATGTATTGTCATAGGAAAAACCGCACCAATTGATCCAACCCAAGTCACATTGGTTTGGTTTGGTTCGGATTTGATTTTAAATGTCAACCGAACCAAAGCAAACCGCATGTCTTTTTATCTTGCGGTTCGAATGATTTTTAGACTCAAAACCGAATTAAATCGTACTGTGAACACCCCTAATATAAAAACCCTCTCAAACCCTCCTCCAATACAGTTTTTTAGTTGCATCAAATGGGGAGGGTTTTATATTTTGAAGAAAAATGAAACCCACTTTTCTCCCAACGTCTTATATTTCTTCCACTCATTCTTTCCTTTTTTACATACCTTCTATTCCCTTCCTTTCCAAACTCACAAACAAAACTTTATTGAAGTCAACTTATTATTTTGAAAAAGTGTGCTTCGCAATATTAAAATACATTTATAATGAGACTGATGATTATTAAATATGGACATTATATATATATATATATATATATATATATATATATATATATATATATATATATATATAAGGTGAATTTGAGCTTCTTATAGGGTCTTTTATGAACTTTTTCATGAACATTTTCCAATTCATTACAATAAATAAAAACATACAAAATACTCACCTATTACAATATGAATAATCAACTATAGTTAATTGATATGTAAACTAGAGTTAATAGGTTGGTTAGTTAGTTTGGGAGTTAGTTACTCTTAGTTATTGTATAAATACCTTACTCTATTGTACTCATTCACTATCTTTTATCATATCTATTCATTCTACCATGAGTATCTCCCACATGAATACTCTTATGCTCTATTTCTTGCTAATCACTATGACCTTTATCCCTGGGATTCCATGATTACTAATTAACATGGTATCAGAGCGAAACTCTGGGAATGAAGATGATGATGCTTCCGTTTCAGATTCAAAAATTGATGAAGATGAAGAATCTGATGATGCAGTTCTCGCGACTTCTACTTTTGCGTTACAAGAAACTTTAGCTTATCAAGATTGTGTCCTTTATATGACCATCTAAAGCAAGAAATAAAGAAGAAAAAAATATTGGGTAAAAGTTGAGTGAGACTTAAAACCTCAATCACTAACACTGTCTCCTTTACATGCGACGTAGTGTACTCTCACTTCTACGTCGCGTAACACTGTCTCTCTTCTCTCTCTCTATCTCTATCTCTCTCTTCAAATTTCAAACTAAAAACGTCCCCCCCTCCCCCTCACAAAAAAAAGACAAAAACTCCGCATTACCACTAATTCAGCTCTCTCACAACAAGTAACAAAGTACACAAACAAATTACATTCTTCCTATGTTTGTGTTATAAGAGAGTTATCACAAACTTCTTGTCTAGCAAAAGAAATGATTTCAATTAAATGTCAAGATGGTAGTTATCACAAACTTCTTGTCTAGCAAAAGAAATGATTTCAATTAAATGTCAAGATGGTAGTATAATTTTCTTTCACGAAATAAATTCCATCGAACAAATCCTTTTCATCTGGTGGAGCATGAAAAATTGTTGGACTATAAGTTATATATAAAATTCAGAAAAAACAAAAAACTTGACATTAATTTTCAATAACATAAACATGGATACTAAAAAAATAAAAATTATAAAGTTCAACATATGTTTATAACATTGTCGTTAGTCAACTTCTTCAACCGGTTGTCAAAGGAAGTCAAATTGATATCGCCATCTCAGAGGATAAGTATATGGTGGGATTTGAAACATGTAAAAACAACTTGATTGTAATGAGAAATAAGTTATGGACACTTATAGATCAATATATTTTGATGGGTTAAGTACTCTTTGTATTTCTCTCCGTTATTCAATAATTTTTGTTATTTAAAAAAGGGTTAATAGGTCTTTACCCCCCTGTAATATAAGTCATTTTCGGTTTTCCCCCCTGTAAAATATTTATTTTGATTTACCCCCCTGTAAAATATTTTTGTTTTAATTTACCCCCCTAATAGGCCAAACAAAAACGAAAAATTCTTGAAAAATAAAATAAAATTGGTTTTTGTTTGGCCTATTAGGGGGGTAAATCAAAACAAAAATATTTTACAGGGGGTGAATCAAAAAAAATATTTTATAGGGGGAAAACCGGAAATGACCTATATTACAGAGGGGGTAAAGACCTATTAACCCTTAAAAAAATGATAGACCACACAAAATGAAAGAAGAGAAAATGAATAGAAAGAGAGATGATTATATGCAATTCTTAGATATTAAAACCTTATCCCCATAACGTGAGAGTATAACATTTTTTGACTAAACTCAACTATTTGATTTTACAATAATTATGTACACTAATTAGTTAAGATAGACTAGTTAGATGTTCTCATTGGTTATATAGTCCATGTTGTATCTCTTTATGTAGTTAATCATTATCTCATTAATTTATCAATATAATTTTATTCTATATTTTTTTTCTTATCTATGAATTCTACCATGAATCATAATACCAACTATCGTTGGTCAATAACCTTTTTGGATTGTTAACATTTTCTTTAGGGTTGCTTGCAAGTTTTGAGGGGTAGGGAAGGAAAGACTTTGGGGGTCGAGAAATGTTAAGGAAAATTGAGAAATCTTTCTCATTTTTTGAAAGAGTATTTTCTTAAAGAGTGATAAATTAATGCTTATGATTAATATATATATTTAATTTTAAGAATATTACAACAACATATATTATTTTTGAAGAATTATCATATAAACTAGGGGTGATCAAAACCGAATCAACCCAATAGAAAAACCGCAATCCGAATCAATCCAAACCGAAATCGTAAAAAACTGCAATTGGTTCGGATGTATTTGGACCACTTTCTTACTCCACCGCATGGTTTGGTTTGGTTTGCGGTTTTTCTTTTACCAAACAACATAAGAAAAAGACTAATTAAACATATATCATTTAGACCAATACAAATAGAAACTTTTATGAAATGACATATTTTTTGTCTTGTTAAGTTTCTTCTTTGATTTTTATTTCAAAAATGTATTTATTTTCTACTTGAACTTCTAAAGAATGATAACATTTTAGGATTTAGCATTTAACATTTCTTATGGAATAGGATAACTTTTTTCCCACCTTTTTAATTTGGTTTACGTTGTTTGGAACATTGTAATGTTTGATGAAATTTAAACACCATTGAATACATTATTGGATATATGTTGTGTTCTACCTTTATAACTTGACTTTTAATGTTATAAACAAAATATTGTATTGTCTTAGAAAAGCTGCACCAACCGATCCAGCCCAAACTGCATTGGTTTGGTTTGGTTCAGATTTTATTTTAAAAGTCAACCGAACCAAACCAAACCGCATGTCTTTTTATCTTGCGGTTCGAATGATTTTTAGACTCAAAACCGAACCAAACCACATCGTGAACACCCCTAATATAAACTCTCTCAAACCCTCCTCCAATATAGTTTTTTAGTTCCATCAAATGGGGAGGGTTTTATATTTTGAAGATAAATGAAACCCACTTTTCTCTCAACGTCATATATTTCTTCCACTTATTCTTTCCTTTTTTACATACCTTCAATTCCCTTCCTCTCCAAACTCACAAACAAAACCATATTGAAGTCAACTTATTATTTTGAAAAAGTGTGCTTCGCAATATTAAAATACACGTATAATGAGACTGATGAATATTAAATTTGGACATTATATATAAGGTGAATTTGAGCTTCTTATAGGATCTTTTATGCACTTTTTCATTAACATTTCTCTAATTCATTACAATAAACTAAAACGTACAAAATACTCACCTATTACGGTATGAATAATCAACTATAGTTAATTGATAGGTAAACTAGAGTTAATAGGTTGGTTAGTTAGTTACTCCTAGTTATTGTATAAATACATTACTCTATTGTACTCATTCACTATCTTTTATCATATCTATTCATTCTACTATGAGTCTTTATGAGTATATCCTACATGAATACTCTTATGCTCTATTTCTTGCCAATCACTATGACTTTTATCTCTGGAATTCCATGATTACTAACATGGTATCAGAGTGATACTTTAGGAATGAAGATGATGATGCTTCCGCTTCAGATTCAAAAATTGATGAAGCTGATGCATTTTATGATGCAGTTACAAGAAAATTTAGCTTATCAAGATTGCATCCTTTATATGGGCATCGAAAGCAGGAAATAAGGAAGAAAAAACATTGGATAAAAGTTGAGTGAGACTTAAAACCTCAATTACTGACACTGTCTCCTTTACACGCAACATAGTGAACTCTCACTTCTACACCAGTAACACTCCCTCTCTCTCTTCAAATCTCAAACTAAAAACGTTTCTCTTCCCC
>Ga0228711_1005044_pt1 | contig 20154 bp, 15 predicted proteins | sample MedpolnodulmetaG_2_FD_177996 | JGI IMG/M metagenome (GOLD analysis project Ga0228711, IMG submission 177996) | Root nodule microbial communities from Medicago polymorpha collected in Santa Monica, California, United States - brown nodules | ecosystem: Host-associated > Plants > Roots > Nodule... | reverse complement strand
CATTTTAAGTGAAAGTGAATTTGAAAATTGTTTAAATTATAGTTTGTCAAGTGTCGTCAATAGGCTTGCCGGACTAGGATGCTCTAGTTCGTGCGCCGGTCACGATATTGAATTTTGGGTCGTGACACATACCCTTCATCAAAATGTTAAGACTTTCGACTGCTAGTAAAAATAGAAAGGGGGATAAAGGGCCCCCTTGACGAAGACCCCGCTCAATTGGGAACTCCTCCGTCGGACTACCATTAACAAGAACTGAAGCCATAGCCGTTCCTACACATTCTGAAATCCACTTACGCCAAAGAGTTGAGAAGTTCATATTAGCCATCACGGAATCAAGATAATTTAAGTCCACCGAGTCATAGGCCTTCTAAAAATCAACCTTAAACATAAGAAGTTCCCTCTTCATGCGCTTTGCTTCATCAACCGCTTCATTGGCAATAAGGATTCCATCTAAAATTTGTTTTCCTTTAACGAAGGCTGATTGAGAATCGGACACCACACTACCAATAATTTGAATTAAAAAATATGACATGTGCTGATGAGTGTTGTTTTTTTATGAAAAAGTCGCATATTTTTTGTTGTTAATGTTTTTTTTGAACAAATTGTTGTTGTTAATGGTGTTATGATAATGATATTTTATTGGCGTTATTTAAGAAGATAAAAATTTATCTTATAAAGATTTTTTTTTTTTTTGCAAAATCATATAAAGAAAATTATTTAGAAAAAGAAAATAAAATAAATTTAACCATAATAATCTATTATCTATACCTTCCTTAAAAAAATCTATTATCTATATCTTCCTTAAAAAAATCTATTATCTATATTTATAACAAAAAGGTTAATAATATTGAAGATGGCTTTGTTTTGAAGCAACCAGCATATATATAAATAGATACACACAACACAACAAACAATAACCCCAACTGAATCCGTTTAATGGCAGAAACTTCACCGGCGAGTAAAAGCTCCGCCGCAGAAAACGTCGATGAGTCCAACAATCAAGCTGTTCGACACCATTCTTCTCTCTCTCTTTCTTTCAATTCTTGGCGAGAAATTGACTTAGGGTTTTTGAATTCTTGTGCAGGTTACATCGGTGCCAACCTTTGAAGACCTGTCCCTCTCACCGGAGCTTCTGAAGGGACTCAACATGGAGATGAAGTTTCTCTTACCAAGCAAAATACAATCCCTAAGCTTACCGTTGATTCTGAATCCTCCACACAGGGATTTGATTGCGCAAGCACCCATGGGTTCTGGAAAAACCACTTGTTTCGTTCTTGGGATGCTTAGTCGTGTTGATCCAACCTTGCATGCTCCTCAAGCTCTCTGCATTTGCCCCACTAGAGAGTTAGCTATTCAGGTATGGTCACTATGAAGCACGGACACAGACATCAGACACCCACGGACACTGACACGCCGACACAGCTCATAATTTGATAAAATCACATAATTCGGTATAATTATAGATTAACACTTATCATTTATTTTCTTATTTGATCTTTCTTAATAGCTTGTGTGTGATTTTTATTTTGTTGTGTTACGTTTTAGAACATTGCTGTTCTCCGTAAGATTGGGAAGTTCATGGGGATTAGCTCAGAATGTGCAGTTCCTATCCGCGGAGGAACTCCGTATCAAGAAGGCCATCTATCATGGCTCAAATCCTTATTGGTACTCCTGGCACTATTAAGAATTTGATTACTTTCAAGAAACTTGCTTTGACAAAATTGAAGATTCTCGTTTTTGATGATGCTGATCAACTGCTTGCTGAGGTACATATTTCTCATGCTAATTATATGTTGTTTTACTACTCTTACATACAAGCACAACAACCATACATCTTTTATTGTTGGAGAATTACTTATACCCCCGATTCGATTACTCAATAGCTAAACAAGTGATTGATGAATGTTCCCATTCCAAACTAAACTTACCCAATGCTTCACTTTTTATTGAAATTTGTCATGCGCTTTTCCTTTTCTTTGTTTTTTATTAGCAGGGTTTTGGTTTCTATGTATGATGTGCCTTAATTTACTGTATAACTGTGCGTTGTTGCAGGATGGATACAAAGATGAATCTCTGAGGATAATGAAGGCAGTAGAAAATTCCAATTCAAACTGTCAGGTTTGTTTGTTTAATGTGCTTGCATGTATGCCGTACCATTTCCATCCAATACAAGAAACATGTGTTTTCACGCCAAATAGTCTTTCCCTCCATCTAATATATTTGTTGGCTCTTCCTATTATAATACTAAATATCAGACATAAAGATTTCAAATGTTTGTATCTGCTTTTTCAGTTTTGTTTATTCACTTAAGAAAATTTTGATTGACTTGTGTTTCTGCAGGCTCTTATGTTTTCGGCTACATTTAATGACACTGTCAAGAGACTTATCACAAGGATTGTTGACAAGGACCATAATGAACTTTTTGTGGAGAAAGAGGATCTATCTTTAGCTGCAGTGAAGCAGTACAAAGTGCTTGTTCCTGATGAACTCTCGAAGATTGAAGTGATTAATAACTATATACTTGAAATAGGAGAGAAAGTGGGGCAAACCATGATATTTGTGCGCACTATAAATAGTGCAAAGATGTTACATAAAACCCTTTTTGATAGGGGATACAAAGTCAGTTCCATACTGGATGCTTTTGAGAATGACGAGAGAGACAAGATTATCGAGGAGTTTAAAGATGGTTTGACTCAGGTTCTTATATCGTCTGATGTTCTTGCCCGTGGCTTTGATAATCAACAGGTTCTCATTTGCTCTTCTTCCTCTCTGTCTTCCCTTTACGTATGCTTGCTTGGACTCTTAATTTATTTTTATTCATGCAATCTTCCATTGGATTGTTTAGGTTAATTTGGTTATCAACTATGATCTTCCACTGAAGTTCACTGCCGAGTACACCCGTGGTTGTGAACTTGAGCTTGATTGTGAGGTTTATTTGTACCGGGTTGGTAGGGCTGGGCGATTTGGACGCAAGGGTAAGTTTCTAAAACTGTTTTCTTGGTTGTGTTATGCAGTAAACTTATGCTTAGTGTTTTGCAGTGAATTGTTTGCTTGGTTGTGTTTTGTAGTAAACTGTCAACCTTAGTGTCCTGTAGTAAACTGGTTGCTTAGGGTTGTGCAGTAAATTGTTTAATTGGTTGCTGTTATTTTATTTTCCTCAAAGAAACAATCTCTTTGGACCATGCTTCATTGGTTGAATAAAAGTTGTTGGTTCTATTATTACTCTAATCTTACTAGTCATATTTCAAGCTTCTTGTATATGTGGATAGGGAATGTTATTTCAGATTCGATAAAGTCTAGACATCGATAAAGTCTACATGCCCAAACCACCTAGTCTAGTTTCTAAGGCTTATATCCAAGTCTCCAACCTCCCATTTGTAGACATATGACTTAAGTATTTCTTATAAAGGCTTGGACAATCTTCACCTTGATCCAGGATATCATTTAGTATTTTGTTTGGCCTGTATTTTAACATTTTCTGGTCCATTTGTAGTGTCACTTTCAAGTATAAGTTATTTATGATATTTTCAGTAGTGGTGGTGCCAAATGCCAAGTCTTTTCATTTTTACATATGTTTTCATTGGACTGAACAGGGGCTGTATTTAACCTGATATGTGGTGAATGGGATGAAAAGCTCATGTCGAAGATGGAAAACGATTTTGGCTCCCATGTAACAGAGGTAATGTACTTGTATTGTGATTATGATTCTCCATGCAGAATATAAAATCTTCATTATTCGAAGACTTTATATGAATGTGCAAAGGGTTATGAATATGCCCAACTTACATGAATCGTTTTGTTAATGTCATTGTGGATGTAGGTGCCAGAAAGAAGTGTTGAAGACTATAAAGTTGCTCTTAAGGTAGCTGGTTTACTGATTTGAATCACCAAAAGTGGCTAATCCTTCTTGAATTGACATGGTTTTGAACATTACCAAGAGTAATTGAATGTAAAAATGAATGGTGTATTGTTTAAATTGTTAGAACTCAAAATTTTAGTAAACTGCATGTTGGTACTCTCCGCATGTTAATTTTGTGACAAATATTACATAATATCGATACTTGTTGTGGCTGTAGCCTCGAATAAAAATTTTCTGAAGGTAATAGGAGTTTTTGTGCATAAGTGATCTTCCTTATAAAAACGAAATGGTGGGTGATCTTTGTACATTCGTGGTATACTACTGCTGTAATTTCTACACAGCAACACCAAGTGCTAAGTTAAGGCCTAACAAGCAGGGTTGGAAATGAGTTGAGTCGAATTGAACTCGTTTAAGTTTGATTTAACTTAATAAAGCTTGATTGACTCGATAAGAATTTGTGGCAATTGAAAGTGAATTTTTTTGAATGTAATTTGAAATTGGATTGCATTTTTTTTATGAATGTAATTGATGTCAGAGAAGAAGACTTTTTAATAATGGCCTTGCCTTGGGTCTCGATTTTATATTTTACTAGTTCTTGCAATTTACCATTGATACACAATACAGTACAATATGTTTAGATAATGTTTTAAAATCATAAATCTGTTAACATTTATATAAAGTAAAAGTGAAGGGAGGGCCAATTAATATATATAATTGGTCGGTCAATACAATAGTACTATCATATCATTTTTGTATTAATTTATTTATAAATAAAATTTAGTTTTGAATGTGTTTTTAACAAATAAAAACTATTTGTTATCTATGAAGCCGGATACTCTAAACACGAAGACAAAATAAAAACTATTTGTTATCTATGAAGCCGGATACTCTAAACACGAAGACATGGACTTCTTCACAAAAATCCATTTGAAGTTTGAAGGATACTTCTACAAGTGTTGTGAACATTCTTGCTAAATGGCCTAGCTCTATTTAAATGGCTATTAATATAATTGCAAAGAATCTTTATTTAGACCAGCTTCCCTTTAGTAAATTTAGGATTAAGATGAATTTGTATCAAAGATTCAGTGTTGGAGTTGTATATACCTCATATCACCAATCTTGAATCACCAAAAATGGAGATTCAACTCATGTAGACACTTTAACTTTTATGGATTCAATTCAAACATTTTCAGATATTTTTTCCATTCAACTCATGTAGAATTTATTGAATTGCTATGAGAGTTAAGGGGTCTTTTTGTTCATTTCATTGTATGTGGCATAGACATTAGACTAAGTATTGTGATGTGCTCAATTTGTGTATCAATAAAATAGATAATACATCTCCTCTGTCAGTTTTAATGTCCTAATTTGTTCATGTAATATTTTTCTTATAACTTTGATATCTTAAGGATTACTGGTATTATTGAGAACAAGTGATAAAAAAGGTTATATATATGATTCAAATTTGGTATTTTACTCCCTTGTGATTCAAATATCATTAACTTCCTGCAACCAAAACAATTTTCAAAATTTTCCGTAACAGTATTATTTTGATCAAATACAGCAGACCAACCATGGCATTAGCCGCTATAAACAAGAACTCAAGTACAGATTAGAGCACAAAATAATCAGATTTCTACTTTTAACCCAAACCATTCTGCTCCTGAATTCTTTTTAATCTACAGATCAAATGAAAGTCTAGATTAAGCTCATCATATCTCAAAATCAATCTTTTCTGTGACTTCCTTATTGCCATGATCCCCGTAATAGCCTCAATTACGGAACAACAGGCTAGCATATTCGTAGGGACTGTATATTGGAGCTGTATTCTGATTTCATCCAACAGTTTTACAATTTGAGAAATAAAAACTAGATTAAATTACTCATGATGAAATCTGGAATTACTTATGCTTATCGTAAGCTAGAAGTCTTAAGTGTCGATATACACCAGATTTCCTTTAATATATTCCCCTCATGATTATTTTCTGCATTTCAGTATATATTCTTTATCACAGTTAGCAGGTTTTCTCACCATACTTGTTCTATCTATATAACACATATGTGGATGTTTGTAAAAAATTAGCAAAATATGTGCTAGTCATGCCAAAACTATAAATATATATAACACAAGGATAGAAAATAATAACATATATCATAACTCATGAAAACTAGTATTACTTTCTCCTGCATTTGTTATCACCAACATATAGGGTATAAAAAGAGCATCACTGTAAGGATTTTGATCAAGATAATTTAATAACAAAATAGAGTTTTAAGAAGCAGATGATGGTGGTTGTTGATTATTCCTTAAAGCACTAGTGAGGAGTTTCCTCAACTCTTCATCCTTCTTCTCCCGCAATTCCATTAACCGTAACATCTCTTCCTGTTTCCTTGCTAGACGCCCGAGTTCCTCTTGATTCTTCAAGTATTGCTCTTTTAAAAAAACCACAACTTCATGATCACTCTCTTTTTTTTCTCTTTCTATTTCTTCTAGTGATTCTTTAGCTTCTGTTTGAGCAGCCATATCAGAGAGAAACTGAAGATGGTGCTGCGCAACAGTTACTTTGTTAGATGTGGAAACTTTTTTTCTGGTAGAAAAGCTTTTGCTTTTGCTTTTGATTTCACCTTGAGTCTCACACAAGCAGACTCTGTCACCAGATATTCTTGCTTCTTTGCTCCCATTTGCATCTTCAAAAACTTCATCCAAACTCTCTATTGAAAGTTCAATGTTATCCACTGAAATTGGCCTTTTCAGTGGTAAAATGTTTTCATAACATGCTGAAGAGGATGAACAACATTGATTCAATAAAGGCTTAGATTCATGGATTTTGTGACTAGATTTGAACTCTTCCAACAGTGGCTTACCATCCTCAACATTAGCATCTATATTTTGATCAGCTTTCAAACAATTATGAACAACATTTTCATTAGGAACATCAACATAAAAATCAACCTTCCTAGTTTTAGTTTTGTAACCGTCAACACAAAATTTTCCAAAAGTAAGAGTCTCAACAAGATTAGGAGGAAAACCAAGTGGAACACTAACATCATTACAACTTCTGTTAGCTTTCCCACGACAAGCTCTATGTTTCCTTGAAATTGCACTTCGTTTCTGCTTCACAATTTTCATTAAAAAATCGTCGCGACCCAATACCAATTGCTTCCACCACCTTGCATATCGGGCAGTAACACCTGCCTCAAAAAATCTTGATGGAAAATACAAACTCTTATCGGACATGCGTCTGCAGTAGTTTTTCCAAGCGATGGTTTTAATCTTTATTGAATCTAGGCACATTACTTGGAACATCTTGATCCATTCCGAATTGCTTAGCAACTCTATGTGGCAGATACTGCTCCATAGAGTTAAATTCAACAAGCTCGGAAACTCTTAAGAATATGACAAATGAGAGCATTTGTTTATCCACCAAATCTTTTTTAAATGGTACCAAAATTTCATCATTTGGATAAAACATCCTAGACTTATCAGCATATCTAACATATGGACGTCAAAGAAAATCATTCATACCCGAGTCTAATGCCAGCTTAACATTGTCAGTTTTCACGGCCTTAACTTTATGCCACCTAGACAAAAAAGGGTCTCCATGGTTGATCAACATGGGTTGTGGTTGCAAATTTTTAAACCTCTCCCACACCCAAATTTGAACCAAGTAAAAGGGTGATTCAAGAGTAAGTTCTAAAGGATATCTATCACCACCAACAGGATATTTTGACGAATCATCAACTGTTTTCTTAAACACACCTAAATCATTATATATGCTAGCCAAAACAGATGGTGCAAAAGCAACAGGATTTCCTCTAGCAAGATGTACAGCAATAGGAAACAGAGAAAGTTTCACCAACAGTTTATGACGAAAAACAAAAATTGACAACCAAGTAGCAAGGAATGCTTCGTGTTCAATTTCACGATGAAAATATCCATCCATAATGTTGCTCTAGCCTGACTTTGTTTCTTAGTAGAAATTGTGTATCTTGCAAGGTTCATCTTCTTTATCTTCAAGTGAAATGAAAACAGGATAACCCCCTAAAACCATAACATCTTCCAAAGTGATTGTTGCTTTACCAAAGGGAAACACAAAGGTGTTTGTCTCAGAACACCATTTCTCAACAACCCCATATAACAAGTTTTGATCTCTGAGTATGTGACACTTGGTACTCAAAATAGCATCGAAGATACCAACTTTGTTCCACACAGATTCATACTTGATCAACCCAATAAACCCATTTTTGTTGTGAGTAGCGCCATCCAGTGAAGAAGATGGGTTAAACTCAAAAGGTGGTTGTTCTTGAATGAAGTTTGAAATGGGTTTGAGAAAATGAGCAGTTCTGAGTGTTGGGTGAGTTTCACGAACAACAGATGAAAGCATAAAATCTTCCCTTTCTTCAATGATTGTATCTTCTGTTTCTGGTTCTTTGTTCTTCATCATGAGTACAGAATAAGAATGTGATATGAAGGGAAGAAAATCCAAATTCCTGGTTGAAACTACACTAACAATCATGAGCCATTTTTTGAGCAACTAACTTCACAACTAGCATATGAAGGGAACAAAACCCTAATTACCATTTTGCTCCTTGTAACTATTTTGTTTTTTAAACCAAACAAACAAATGGTATATATACTTTTTGTGGTTACTTTGGTACTTACGACTAGGGATAGCAAAATGGGTTGGACCGTCAGATTGACCCTGTTAAATATCGATGTAGAGATTTTTGATGTGTTGGAATATTGGTTGGAATTCATAATCCTTCACTTTCAAGTAATGGATTGTTGGAATCATATGGAATGAAGTGGCATAAAGTTATATTTAATTGTTTGCATTTTTTAAAATTGAATGGAGTGAAATGAAACATGATGAATTCATTCCATTCCATCTCATACATTCCTCTCTTCTTAACTTTTGGTCCCCTTAATTTGAGGCTACATTTAGATTGATGGGATGTGGTGGAATGAAGTGAAACTGAGTTGTATATAATAAAACTTCATTGTTTGGGTTCATAGAAAATGAAAGAAATGAAATGGAACATAATGAAACCAATTCCATTATATATCATCCAATCCTTTTAATTTTTTACTCTTTAATTTAGGATGTATCCAATAAAATGAAACTTGAATCGTAATATATTACCATTTTACCCTTATTTTATCTGTCTCTTCCTCTAATCAAATACATTTCTTCCTTCATAATCATAATTGGTGAGTAGAACAACAATTCACTTTGAGAAAAAAGTGGGTGGTGTAATACTTCAATAATAATCACAACCGTGAGTTATTAGAAGATAAAGAGGTTTAATTTTTTCCTGTTTATTATTATCAAAGCATTCTAATTATTTATCAAGATTCAAGAACACATTCTTTTGTTGTCAAAAGCTGGTTGCTCCGTGAGTTTACTATTAAGAGTGTTTGAGTTAAGAAAGGAGTAGATGCATGAAATCTACTTTTTTTGGAGAAAGATATTAGAAATTTTATTCAATCTTAAAGTGGTGTGTTGGTGGTAAAGAGTGTGATTATTCAAATGTTCTCAAATTATGTAAAATTTTGAAAGATATAGATGATGCGTTTGAGTATGGATTTCCAATAGATGAAAATAACAATTTGATAATTCAATGGGAGCATATGGAGTTTTTGGAGATGTGATTTTTTTATACCACACCTATAGAATAAATTGTTATGACATGCCACTTGAAATATGGGTTGAACTCGATAACCTTGGAAATTCTATTTTCTTTGGCTGTGTTGTGTTCTACTGTGAGATGAGAAGATGTGTGATTTCTTCTTTTACATGGGCTATAAAAGTACATTTCTAATTACTTGAGATTATCATTTCTCAATTTCCAAATTTGAGTTTTTAGTAAGTTATTTTATATTTTCATTATTATTTTCAGAATTTTCTTAGTTTTGTCAAAGGAAAATATCCACAAACAATTCTTACGGATGGAATATTGCACTTAAAAAACTATTGCAATGGAATTACCAAATACAAAACATGCATTTTTTCATATGGTATATCCTAGCAAAGTTATCAACTTGGTTTTCTTTTCTATTAGGGTCGAGATATAATGATTTTAAAAATGAGTTTTATCTATTATACCATTTAGGATATGTTGATGATTTTGAGAGAAAATGGAAATTGATGGTTGAACGGTTTGGTCTTAGCTCTATTTGCTTTGTCAGTTTTGAGGGGGTGGGGGTGTGTGTGTTAAGATCCTCTTTATTTGGTAAAATAAAATGGAGTTTGCGATTTAGACAGAGATAAACACAAAAAATTGACGGTGGATCCTACCACTAAGTAAGTCCTACCATCATTAATTATTTTATATATTTTAAATGGAAAAACTGGAGAGAAACATAAATAAAGAGAATCCTAACTCAATTTTGGACACACTAGTTTATTTGAAGGACTTCTTTTATGCTAGAATGACTTTAAGAATCTATAAATTCATATTTAAAAAGATTTTTCGGCATTTTGCAAGAGAGTTCAACAGTATATGACCAAAGAGCAGACCCTCTATAAACAAATAGAGACCGCACTAACTCACCAACACACAAGCATAAAGCACAAAAATTGGACCAAAAATATTGTTTTTTTAAATGTAGATGAGACCTAACTTCCAAATTCTAATTATTGTTTGTTTGTTGAATATTTTGTTAATTTTTATGCATAAACAACATTGTAGTAGTTAACGGATAACAATCCATATTATATTTCTGTTCTCAGTGAGTGAAGGACTACTTCATTCACTTTTCAATTTTACTTTTGGATGTTGGCAAGCTTATGATGGACAAGTTTTAGCTAATTGATAATAGTTTTAAGTTGAAGAGTATGTAAATGAAGGTTATGCCTTGAATTTTTCTGTGCATTGCCTAAATTAATTCCTCCAATCCAAGCCAGCGAAGGACCAAAATAAGATGGATTTATCCAATCTATCCATAGTTTTAAATGGATGGATCCAATCCGACTCATTAACAAATTTGTTGGATCAAATTATCACCCTTAATATGCAGCACCCGAACTGACTCAAACTTCAACAATTTTTTTTTAACCACCAATTAAAGGATTTCGGGAGAATTCAATATGTTTCCAAAATTTAGAATTTTTCAAAAATTATTCACATTCTGAGGAGACGATGCAAATGAGATCAGAGAAATGAAAGGATGCTAAAACTGAAATTGAAAGCATGATTCATTTCCGTGTTTTTGGGATTTAGGGTTTCAACGGTTCCTCTATGAATTAGAAATTAAAAACATCACTCAAGAGAAGTGGTCGAAACTCTAGAGGTTCAAGATAAGAGATTGCTAATTATACGCAGAGAAAGTGGTTAGAGAAAAGGGATAATTAACCAAAACTTAAAGAAAGAACAAAAATGTGGATATTTTTGTTCAAGTGAGTGTTGGCTGCTAAAATAGACCTTCAAAAAAACTCAAATGTAAACATGAGTAATATGGGTGATAATAAGTTGGACCGACCTATATTTTGCAAAGCCTAAGCGTGGTTTGTCAAAAAAAATTACTGAAAAGATTAACAAATTTATAATTTAATTCGAAGTACAAAATATAATATAACAATATTAGTAATAAGTAATATTGTTCATACCAGCATTCAGACCGTACTCCTTGCGTGGTTGTCCACTTTTGTTAATGTGCTAACACGTCTAAATTATAAACAATATTTTTTATGAAATTTATATGCATAGTTGCTTGTGACTTTTAAATAATAACAAACTATGTTTATCCTTTTACTAATAATATAACAAATATAATAAAATTTCTTATCTTTTTTAATAACACCCACAAAATAGTCTTTTTAAAAGCAAATTTGTTTAAGGATATAATTGGAATAGTGAAAAAAATTGTAAAAAAAAAATCATTTATTTCCTTTATTTATTTTAAAAATACTATAAAAAAGACATGGATAACATGCCCATCTATCCGCTTTCTGCTGCACCACTTAATCGTGTGCAGAAAGATATAACAATGAAACATTTTTGAAAAATAAGGTTCTCTAAAAAAATAATAATTAAAATATAGTTTTTTATAGTGTATAATATTGCACCTATTGTAGTGGGGTAGTTCCTATTTGAATGGGATTTAAATTTTTTTAATTAATAATTCAAATAATATTATAAAAGGATAAAATAGTAAATAAATTACTTTAAATGAAGGGTAAAATTGAAAAGAGAAAAAAGCCTGCCCAAATTGATGTATTTTCTTCCAATATAGATATATAGATATACAATATATTTATTTAATAGGTTGACTGATAGATTTAAGAGGTTTTTTTTTTCTATGATTTATGACATTTTTTTGTTGCTAAATAAGCTTCTAAAAAAGGTTAAGCCTTCTCTATTTCGTTTTAAGAAAAAAGTATGGCCTAACCTGACTTGTCATAGACTAGACCGTATACCCCCGTAAGTTGGTTTGACATATTCCGATCCCTTGTGAGTAATATTATATGGTCCAATAAAAAATAATTAATACCCGTGAGCTTAGCTAAGTTGGTAGGGATATTGCATATTATATGCAGGGGCGGAGTTCGAACCCGGACACCCTACTTCTCCACATTTAATTGTGTGAGCTCTAGCCACTAGACTACTTGACAAAAAAAAATTATATGGGCTATTAAAACTATATTTTGGTCATGTACTTTGTTTAGTGATCTAAATTAGTTTTTTTAGGGAATAAATTAGTTGTTTTTTTTAAGGAAGGGAATAAATTAGTTGTTAGAATCTAGATAGTAGAAATGTTAGTATATATGTTTTGTCAAAAAAAAGAAATGTTAATGTGTATTGTACCAAAAAAAAAGAAAAGAAATGTTAGTGTGTGTTTTACCAAAAAAAGAAAAAGAAATGTTAGCGTGTGTATTAAAACTTGCGTTGCACACAACTCCATACAGGGTTTATTCAGCGCTCCATTCACTCCCAATCGCAAACAAAAATCCCTGAATAGGCGGAACCCTAGCTAACCCTGAAACAGTGAAGTCAATCAAAATTCTTTCTACAACGATGGTGTCCCCGGGTGTGGTTGTAAGAGACGCAACACCTATTGACCTATTTAAGATTCTTGTGGATGCTGTTTTACCTGACGTGGATGTTAAAACTTTGGCGAATGGTAAGATTCTTCAAGTTGCCGCGGTCATATCACTTCCCTCTTCGTTAGCCCTATCTTTCGGAGAAAAGGACACGCTACTCGACTTGTGACCATGGCTGAAATGGACTTGGAAAAGGTTTTGTATGTTTGGATTAGTTTGTCAAGTTAGAAGTCTGTTATTGATATTGTTAGTGTGTCTTCTTTTAATGGTACGATTGGTGTAGTCTTTAATATGGTTACTGTACCTGTGTTTGTAGCAAGATGCTGCTCACGTCTCAGTGCTCGTCTCGAAGACCAACACTGACGCATTACTCTTCTTCGAAAAGATGGGGTATGAGGAGGAGGCGGTGAAGAGCAGTACTATTGATGGGAATGTCATTATGACGAAGAAGCTCAAGGGGAAGCAGATGCATTCTGCGGAGACCGAAGGTAATGCAAAAGGCACTCCATTGTTAGAGCGATTCCCCCCCCCAACGAAAACAATTGCAACTTTCTTACCTAGTTTAATTTTGACAAGATGGTAATTATGTGTCTCTTTACAATCTGAATTTTTTCTATGTTTTGAATGAATAATGAAACTCTATTTTAATGAAATACTAATGATGTGAGTGAAAGGTTATAATAGGTTAGTAAGTGTGTGATTCTGTTCATGACATTGAAGTTTTGTGCTTATTACATCTTAGGGTATGTCCTGAACGAGCCTCATGAGGTGAAGGTATTGCATCTCATGGTCTGTCCTGATGAAGATGAGGTATTAGACATTTTGAAGTTTATTGCATGATGATAGTACCCTTAATTTTATATCATTGTAATTGCTGGTTTTTTAAAATTCCCTTTTTAATTAAACATTTTTGTTTCATGGTTTAGAAACCTGCAGCAGAAGTTGTTCCTTCTAAAATAGGGAATGCACCCGCAAAGAAAGCTGATAGTTCTGAAGAAGAATCTGATGAAGCTTCTGATGAAGATGAGGTGATAGTTTAAACCTTTCATAGCAGCCATAGAAATAGTTGTAACCTTCTAACTATTAGTTGGTGTTTTCTGATACCTCTAATGGTTGTATGATTTGACTCCCATATATATCACAATAACCATAATAACAATAATATGTAGTTGTCGCTTCTATGCTACCTTTCTACTATAATGTTTTTGGTTTGTTTATGGGTTGTTGCTGCTCTTGTTGTTTCTCCTGTGAAGTCTGGAGCAGAGGAGTCACCCAAAATTTGCTATGCAAGAAATGTATCTCCCACATAAGTATCTATGAGTATCAATCTATTCATCTTTTATCAATCTATTCTATAACGAGTTTCTATGAGTATCTCCCACATGAGTACTCTTATGCTTGCTATCTAGGTGGTGGCGGTTCAGCATAAGGAGGCAGTGTGGGGGTTCTGATGCTCGTGTTGTTCCTGGTAGAACAAACAAGGCGGTTACGGCGAAAGAGAAGAGTGGGAGTACCGGTTCAGGGGAGGTGCAACCAAGTGAAGTTCTGCTGAAGATGCTGGAGAATGGGTATGTAGGGGAGTTGGTTTTTGAGGGTGAGATAAAAAGTGTTCAGCAAGGCCTGGTTATGGAGGGTTTCGAGAAAATTAAAGACACTCCCATGGGAGACAAGATGGTTCTGCTTCAGGTTGAAAATGTTGAGGATTTTGAAAAGGCCATGAAGGATCATCAACAGTGGTGGAACGGGATGTTCAAGGAGGTTAAGAAATGGAGACCTCCAATGGCGGCACAGAAGCGGCGAGTTTGGTTGCAGGTTCACGGCATCCCTCTTCATGTTTGGGATGAGGTTTTGTTCAAACTTATCGGGTCTAAATTCGAGGATTTCCTGGATTTCGACGAAGAAACAATATGTCGGAGAAGATTTGATATCGCTAGGATTAGAGTGAGCACAGTCAGAAGAGGAATAATTGATGAGGTGATCAAGATTAAAGTTGTCGGAGCTATTTTCAATCTCTGGGTGGTGGAGGACGGTGGTGTGAGGCGGCCCGGTAGGGTGGTGGACGAAGAAGGGTGAATGAATCCTCAACTCATCTTTTTCTTCATTGTGATGTAGCGGGAAGGGTGTGGCAAGGTATTATGCGGTGGTGGGAGAGGCTTCTTTTAATTCTACCTAATTTATTTGCGCTTTGGGAGTGAAGGCGAGCGGAATAAGAGAATTCGTAAGGGTCTAAGACTCATTTGGCATGCGACGGTGTGGGTGTTGTGGATTGCAAGGAATAATAGTGTTTAATACCCGGAACACAGAGGTGGACGAAATTGTGGAAGAGATCAAGATTTTGTCATGGTGTTTAAACCCAAGGGAATTTATCTTGCGGCTGGTTTAACTTGGTGGGGGCTGGTGCGGTCTATGTCGGATGGGGGCTGCCATTAGTTTTCTATAGCAGCTGCTTCTGTTTGGTGCTGCTGTGTCTGCTATTGTGCCTGAACAGCTGATGTGAGGCATCTGTTTTTGCTTCCTGCCTTTTCTTTTTCCGCTATCAGCCATGGGAGAGTTGGTGCGGCTGGGTGTGTCTGTGGCTAGTTTGAGCTATGGTTGTGTATTTTGGTGGTGATTTAACCGGATTACAGGCACATAGCTTGCTTCTGTCACATTTAGGGTGTTTGTTGTGGGGAGGTTTTAGCTTTTGTTTTTGTATTTGGGTGGGGTGTTCCGTCTATATGCGGCACCTGTTCTTTCCTTTCGTCCTTTCCTCACGTCTTGCGAGGGTGGCGCTAATAAAGTTTTGCCGATTAAAAAAAAATAAAAATATCATAGCTTATAACTATCAGGGTCTCAAATTAAAACCTTTATACTCTTTGCCAAATGTTTCTTTTACCATAACCATTTTAGTTGTAATGGATATGAAAAATTCACAACAATTCAAATAAAGTCTAAATCATGTAATCATATTATTAATTCACTTTCCTATCATAAAACCACTGCCTTTGTTAGTGACACTTATCACTAGTTCCTACATTCTTTAGCTTGTAACTTCAATTTTACAATCACCTCTCAAACTTCCAAAAGTTCCAAGTGCCATAGATCATTTTTGTCCTAGTTACCATATCTCAGTTATATTCTAATTTACTCTACTATTTCCTTAAGATCCCAAATACCAGTCAAAATCATCTTCATTATTCTTTAAGTATATGGATTCTCAACACACAATAATGAACAACTTTCTCCCTTTTATGTTCCGATGTTGTTTTTCTATTGGGTTATTTTGACTTTGATATAGGCAAGAGGCAAGCTGAGGAAGAAGTCAAGGCAGTGACTTCAAAAAAGCAAAAGGTAGATGAGGTTGCTGCCAAACAAAAGGTATATATTGAAGGTAGTCAAAATGATTTCAGAGGAATCCTTTGATGAATCTGTGGATGTGGTATTATATTTCAATGTGTATTCTGTTATGAATTTAATGTGGTATATCCTGTATTTGTTTGTTATTGTAATGTAATGTTATTGACTTATGTCATGTTATTGACATGTACTTATTGACTTTCGAAGACAATATATGTTGGGAACTTATCCTTCAAGGCGCAAGAATCCGACATGTACTTATTTTTCTCACTCATGTTTCTTGGTTTTTTTATTTTATGTATTATTTATCTAACTTTGAAATTATGTCTCGGTTATGGTAAGAAAAAAAAGCCACTAGGCTATGCACATGTTGAGTTTGAAACTGAAGAGGAAGCCAAACTCGTAAGCTCTCGACATCTTTTAAACTTTGTGGATTTGATGAAAACTCTTATTGATTGTTTCCATGGCACTTGTTTCTGGATTCACCAGTTTCACATGATTATATGATTGTGTGCATTTTTAATAATAGGCACTTTATAAGAATGGGGAAAAACTGTTGGGTCGTGATGTCCGACTTCAAGAAGCCCGGGAGTGGCATCCATATCCTCGAGGATATCCTCTTTTTATTGACAGGTAATTACTATATACAAGAAAATTTCTTTTAATTACATTTATTTATGCCTCATTTGTATTGATTCCATTATTCCTTACATTTTTAACAGGTTTAAATGCACTTTTGGCTCTCTAATCTTTAGAAACTTGCGATTTTGGCCCCCGAACAAAAAAATAGCAATTTTTGCCCTCAAACTTAAAGTTAATGGGCCAAAATTAAAGTTAAAGATACCATATGTCTCAAAACCGGGGGCCAAAATTGCTATTTTTTTTTAAAAGATAAGGGACAAAAAGTGCAACATTTTGTAATGTTAGAGGGCAAAATTGTTATTTTTGTTGTTTGAGGACCATAATCACAGCTTTGGAAAAGTTAAGGGGTCAAAATCGCATTTAAGCCTTTTTAATATTGTTGCAGTAATAACTCGGACGAAAGTGGTGGAGGAGGCCTTGTCAGGGGTTCTGATAAGAGTCATGGAGAGGATGAGGTGATTTTATTATCCCCTTTCAGCTCATGCACAATGATTATGATTTTATTCTCCCAAATTATTCTTTTATATATTGTTATTATCAAAACCTTAGAATTGTTCTAAAACTCAATTTGGTTCAACATTTTCTCAATTTTTGATGATGACAAGCTAATGTATTTTTAAGAACTATTGTCCTCGCCTCATCCCCGTCCCCACATTGAATAATTTATTTAATAAAAAATAAATACGCTCACTTTAACATTTGTTAGACGAAATGATTTAGTTGATCCTTTAAATTTCAATGGTAGTTTTTATTAACATGACAATTATCAAACAAAATAACATGACATATCAACATAAAATAATTTTTTACATTTTGGACGGGTTTGGGGAAAACCCAAACTCAAACCCAGTCAAAATGGGAAAAACCTGTCAAATTGGATTTGGTTCGGACAGGTAACTGCGTGTATGGGTTTTGTTGCCATGCCTATTGTTGTGAGACACATAACCACTTAGTAATTAAAATGGTCTACACCACTATCATGTTTTTTTTTTTTTTTTGACTATTGGCAGAGTGAGGGAATCCTCCTCGGTCTCTTGTTTTAAATATTTACCTCAGTATAGAATTTTAAAAGTTTGACCTCATACAATTTATTAATTTCCCAATTTTACGACGCGACTTAATTGGAAATATAAAGTGTTTTAAAGTATTTCGACCTCATCTTTTTAAAGCATTTTATTGTTATTTTATCTAAATGAGGGGCAAATTTATGTAAGATGTATCAGTTATTTTGTTTTATTTTATAATAATTGATTATTTCATATGGTTTATTTTTGGGAACAAATTTAATGTCTTGTACCCTAAATAGTTTATTTGTTTTTATTATCGAAAGACTCCCTCAAATTTTGATATTTAATTGACATCAGAGTGCGCAGTATTCTAGTATTAAAACTTTCTTACTTTGGTTTATCCATTTGAAGGAGTAACTTACATAAAATTTCCATCTTTTGAAAATTATTTATAATAGATTTCTTTTTGAAGTAAACATACTCATTGCTTTTCATTTATAATAATAGTTTCAATACAAGAAGGGATATGATAATAAATGACAGGACTACCTAGAAATGTAGTCTCTCTTACAAGGGCATGAGCAGCTCCATTTGCTTGTTGCCTAGTGAACTCTACCCTGGAGTTGATAAAGAAAGCGGAAAAGAGAGCTTTACAAGATACAATTACATGTTCGAACTCAGAGACATCATCTCTACGGGAGTGGAACGCATCACAAGTAAGCCCATGGAGAGCTTCAAATAATCGATATTATCATGGAGTCGAATTCGTGTAGTTAAACGCCTTCTACAAATTCTCCACATCAAATTCCGAACAGTTTCCAAATGCTTGACCAATTATTGGGACGACGAAGATGAGAAGCATCAATGAGTTCCTCGACGCACAAGCGATAAGCACTCTTCACTGAAAATAAAATATGTTGAATGAATTTACACAAGATGTTTTTGTAATCTCTATCCTAATATTTTCTAACGTGTAGTTTCGGGGACGAAACTATATTTTTTTTATGGGTATAATATAAGATCCTTGATTTTTTTTTTTATTTATAGATAAATATTCTATCCTATATCTTCATCTTTTATAAAGTTATTTTTTTTACTATCCGATGATTTTATTTAAAGTGGAAACTCTACCCTTATTTTCTTAGACTATTTAGTTTCGAGGACGAAACTATTTTAAGGGGGTAATAATGTAAGACCCCAATATTTTATATGAATTATATGCGTCCTTTTAATAATTTTCTTGATTTAAAGATGCTCAAGTAAGGGCAGTTATCCGCCATACAAGTAACTATTCATAGATTAGTTGTATAGAATGATTGTGTGATGATGATGTATGTTTTGTCTATGTGAAAGTTTAGAAAGATTATGTTATTATATGATTTTATTTTTAAATGGTTTTCTAAGGAGCATATGCGATGTTTTTTGTGAATCGTAAATGCATGGTATTTTGAAAATGTTATGTCTATTGGAAAAGGATTTTGTATTTTGGCGTGCATATAATGAATATTTTTTTATGATGGTTAATGGTGTGCATATACATGGCATGTGCATTGGTAAATTATTGGCCAGTCGACATAAGGGCTCCGTTTTATTAGCCAGTCGACGTAAGGGCTCCGTTTTAGTCAGTCGACGTAAGGGCTTTGTTTTATTAGCCAATTGATGCAAAGGCTCCGCTTTAGCCAGTCGATGTAAGGGCTCCATATTTTTCCCATTGGTATGGGCAATTCTCTTATCCAGATCATTTAGAATAGGATCATGCATTTCATTCATTTGGTCTTCTTATATTTTTATATACACTATGTATTGCTATTATCTTATAATTTGATGTTTTGTTGTATTCTGATTCATGCCTTTGTTTTATACCTCTAATTTATGTTTAGGGCCCGTTTGATGGTCAGGATAGGATAGAGGCAGGATATGATATAAAGCTGGATAGAGATAGGATATGATAAGGACATGATAAACATTAATCCCATCATGTGTTTGATGCGCATATGATAACAAACAGGATATCATTATAATTAAATGAAAAAATTGCTCTCATCATTAATTAAATATTGTAAAAATGGCATGTTATTAATTATAATAGAAAATACATGCTATCATTATTTTAAAAATGACAATATTTTTAAAAATGGTAGAATATCAAGATAATAAATAATGAATGATCTTCTAATCCCATCAGGATAATTTCTAACCCAGCTTATACTCAGGATAGAAATTACAAAGGAAAGTCAGGATAGGATAGGAAAATGGTTTATTTTAT
>Ga0228711_1005041_pt1 | contig 20157 bp, 11 predicted proteins | sample MedpolnodulmetaG_2_FD_177996 | JGI IMG/M metagenome (GOLD analysis project Ga0228711, IMG submission 177996) | Root nodule microbial communities from Medicago polymorpha collected in Santa Monica, California, United States - brown nodules | ecosystem: Host-associated > Plants > Roots > Nodule... | reverse complement strand
GTTGAATATAATATAAAATAATATTTGTCAAAATGGAAAGTGTTTCAAAGTGCTCTAGTCAAACACGTGATGCTCAGCTACCCTCCAATCCAATCCACCATCTCCCTTTCCAAATCTTCCATTCATACATAATCCTCTTCCTCATACATGTTTTCACCACAACATTCTTCACCCTTTCCTTTTCTACAAGTACTATAAACCAATTGAGTTTAAATTACGGTACTTAAATTTGATTTGATACAAAAAATAACAAAATGGTGAGTGTATCTGAAATTCGCAAGGCTCAAAGGGCAGAAGGTCCTGCAACCATCATGGCCATTGGTACTGCAAATCCAGCCAACTGTGTTGAACAAAGCACATATCCTGATTTCTACTTCAAAATTACAAACAGTGAACACAAAGTGGAACTCAAAGAGAAATTTCAACGAATGTGTAAGTATTCTTTTCTTCTATTTGTTACTTTTATGATCACTATAGTTAAATTATTTATAATACTATATAAATATCATTATTTATAGAAATCACTTGTGATACTAAATTTACCTATCAATTAATTGTTTCTAATTAATTCCATTTAAAGATCTATTATCATATGATTGGTTTTGGTATTATCCAAAAATTGTTGTACTAATGTCATTTCTTTAACTATTTCAGGTGATAAATCCATGATCAAGAGGAGATACATGTATCTTACCGAAGAGATTTTGAAAGAAAATCCAAGTGTATGTGAATACATGGCACCTTCATTGGATGCTAGGCAGGACATGGTGGTGGTAGAGGTACCTAGACTAGGAAAGGAGGCTGCAGTGAAGGTTATAAAAGAATGGGGCCAACCAAAATCAAAGATTACACACTTAATCTTTTGCACCACAAGTGGTGTAGACATGCCTGGTGCCGATTACCAACTCACGAAACTCTTAGGTCTTCGTCCATATGTGAAGAGATACATGATGTACCAACAAGGATGCTTTGCAGGTGGGACGGTGCTTCGTTTAGCCAAGGACTTGGCTGAGAACAATAAAGATGCTCGTGTGTTAGTTGTTTGTTCTGAAGTTACTGCAGTGACATTCCGTGGTCCTAGTGATACTCATTTGGACAGTCTTGTTGGACAAGCCCTCTTTGGAGATGGAGCTGCTGCACTCATTGTTGGTTCTGACCCAATACCAGAAATTGAGAAACCTATATTTGAGATGGTTTGGACTGCACAAACAATTGCTCCAGACAGTGAGGGAGCCATTGACGGTCACCTTCGTGAAGCTGGTCTAACATTTCACCTTCTTAAAGATGTTCCTGGGATTGTTTCAAAGAACATTGATAAAGCATTGATTGAGGCTTTTCAACCATTAAATATTTCTGATTACAACTCAATCTTTTGGATTGCTCACCCAGGTGGACCCGCAATTCTTGATCAAGTTGAACAAAAGCTAAGCTTAAAACCTGAAAAAATGAAAGCCACTCGAGAAGTGCTCAGTGAATATGGTAACATGTCAAGTGCATGTGTATTGTTTATCTTAGATGAGATGCGAAAGAAATCTGCTCAAGAGGGGCTTAAGACGACAGGAGAAGGGCTTGATTGGGGTGTGTTGTTCGGCTTTGGACCAGGACTTACCATTGAAACCGTTGTTTTGCACAGTGTGGCTATATGATAAGCTTAATTAGTTTATGTCCATGTATATGCTTTCAAATTTGTTCGACTTTTATGAAAGGAAGAAACACGCATGTGTTCAACATATATGTACCTTCATACTAAAATAATATAATCGTGATTAACTTTATATTCATACGATTGCTATTTATTTGAAAAATATAACATTTGTAATTTATATTTAGGAAGAAAAAAAACTCAGTAGAAGAATTATATTTTAATATGTAGCAATGTGATATGTGTGTTTCAAACTTTTAGAATTTGTAACTGATTTCCCGTTAAAAAGTTTGTAACTTTTTTTGATAAAGAGTTTGTAATTTATCATCCATTCAGTTTTGCCTAAAAGAGTTTGATAAAAAGTTTGTAGATGAGTCATCCATTTAGTTTTGGCTAAAACAAAACAACCTTCATCATCTCGAATACACACACCAATGCCGACCGGATTCAAAGCTTGAGAAAAGGACCCATCTACGTTACATTTAAACCTGCCGGAACTTGGTTTGACCCACTTCAAATCGTTCAGTGTAATGGAGTGTTGAGGGATGGGATGACGAATAATTTGAGCATTCCTCTAGCTAGAAAGAAGAGAACCTGCACGATCACAAATTAGCTTGAGTTGTTTCAGTAACATTGTTCCATACCTTATTGTTTCGATGCTTCCATATACTCCATAGAGTCACACCGAAAACTTGTTTTTGCTGCTGATCCAGATGTTGTAAGATAGCAAACACATTGGTTGGAAAGTTTGCATTAGTATCAAAGGCACCCATCAAAGGGCTCCATAAGCCAATGCGCTGCCAGCAAAGCATGCTTTTACTACACATAAAGAACATATGAGTACTATCTTCACCAAATTCATCACACACCGCACACCTATCAGTACACTGAATTCCTTTTGCTTGCAGGCGAATTCTCGTAGACAAACAATTACGACAAGCTCTCCAGAGAAAAATCTTAACCTTTGGGGCCAATTTTAAGCTCCAAATATATATGTATGTATGTATGCAGTCGCTTTTACTTATAATCGAATCATGTTTCGAACTTTTAATTAAAAATGACAAAGGAAAATGACTTTTTATAAACATAAATTTTATAGTTTCTTAAAAAAATTAAAGACTTGTTATTAAAATTAAAAGATTACATAGTACCAAACATTTGATAGGGACATTCATGTATATTTTCTTTTCCGCACGTACTTTATAATATCCTTAAAGCACGTCTCAAATGTGTATATATTTTAATGTCTAAATATAAATTGAAGTCAATCTCTTTTATTTTTTTAAATAACAAATGACACAAAGTATTTCCCTAAAAAAATGACACAAAGTATTTCCCTAAAAAAATGACACAAAGTACTCTAAACTTGCAACAATATTTTTTTAGGTGTAAACTCACAACAATATTTTTTTTTTTTTAAAGGTAAACTCGCAACAATATTGTTAATCGAGTGATATACTCAAATGATTAATAAAATTTAGTTAAGAACTTATTGTTAGAAAAATCCAATTCAAATATTTACTAAAAAATATATTCTTCAAATTTTACTTACTAACGAACTTAAATTTGAACTACGAAAATGTTATTTTTTTCTAAAAACCGAAGAGTTAAAGGACAAAAAGAGCTCACAGCCATGTTTAATTAGTCTTAACGGCCAATTATTGCTTATTAAATAAAACACAATAGGGTAGAGACCAAACTCATACATGTCACAGCCAGACATATATAGTACTATTATATTAGCACCAAGTTGTATTGAATGTTAAAAAAATTGCACGATGAAAATGTTACAAATATTTTAGTGAAGCGTACGATGTTTATCAGTATCACCTCTTCTACTCTTTCTTTCATATAAAACCATCTCACCCTAATATATTCCTATAATCAGAAACTTTAATGATCTGCTCCAATCCACCATCAAACATCATCGTACTCTTTCCTTTTCTATATATACAACAAAAATACTGTTAACCAATTGAGCTCCAATTACAGTACTTTACCAACATATTATATAGTTGCTGTAATTAGAAACTTAATATATCAAGATGATGAGTGCAGGAGCCTTAAAGTTCTTGAGAAAGAACAAGAACTTTATTGTCCATCATGGTTCTATGCGCCTTGATGGACTAGTTTCTACGGTTGCATGTAGAGAATACTCGGCTTACAACAACAAAATATATATTCACAAGAGTCATAGGGCAGAAGGCCCTGCATTCATTTTGGCCATAGGCACCGCAAATCCACCAAATTGTGTTGAACAAAGCACATATCCTGATTTCTATTTTAGATTTTAGAGTCACAAATAGCGAGCACAAGACGCAACTCAAAGAGAAATTTCAGCGCATTTGTAAGTATTCTTTTAATCTATTATTATTTTTAGATATGTTCCATTAACATTTATTTTCAATCTCTAGTATTTTTTTCATGACTCGAAAATTGAATAGTGTAATAGAGTAAAAGGTCTCTAGTATTCTTTTAATCTCTAGTTATAGAGTAAAAAACTCTTTACACTATTAAAAAAAATTGAATAGTTTAAAGGATAGAATCGTAAAATCAAGTGACTCATCTGATTCTATACGATTTCAGAGGGTTTATAAGTGGTTTAACTCGAAATTCATATCCAAAAATGTGAAATCTAATCATTTTACGAATTAAAACGTGATTTTAACACCTTGAACTTTGGTAATGGTTTGTGGATGAGGCTTGAACTTTGGCTCCCATTTCCTTATCGTTAGGTAACGAACAAACAAAAGTTAAGATCATTCTCTTAAAGCAAATTCATAACCTTCGTTCTCTTGAAATTTGACATAGACTACATCAATAATTAGACACAATCCTATATATGCATGTATTTCGTTTATCATTTTTTTTCTTTCTTGAGAAACCTGCTGGTTATAAAAAAAATCAAATAATTAAGTGATTAATGAGTTCAATTAAAGACAAATCGTTATGTTAGGGACAATAGGGGTTCAAATTTTGACTGAAACAATTATTAGTCATACTTTACTTAGGTTCAAACTCCAAATTTTTAAGGCCCTCTTCTTGTGAAAACGAGAGGGTTAAGATAAAAAGATATAAAAAAATATAAATCAAATACAGAAAACAAATATATTTTTAGCTCATATAAAAATAAAGTAAAAAATATCATTGTTTTAGAAGTCACTTATGATTATAATTTTTCCTACTATATCAATAATAAATATTGCATTACAAGACCTAGTATTATATGATTGATTTTGGTATTGCTAAAGATTTTGATGTACTGATGTCATTTATTTATAACTAATTTAGGTGATAAATCAATGATCAAGAGAAGATACATGTACCTAACAGAAGCTATGTTGAAAGAGAATCCTAATTTTTGCACTTATATGACACCTTCTTTGAATGCTAGGCAAGACATGGTGGTGCGAGACGTGCCTAGACTAGGGAATGAGGCTGCAATGAAAGCTATAAAAGAATGGGGCCAACCAAAGTCAATGATTACACACTTAATATTTTGCACCATGAGTGGTATAGGGATGCCTGGTGCCGATTACCAACTCACAAAACTTTTAGGTCTTTCACCACATGTGAAAAGGTACATGATATACCAACAAGGATGCTTTGCAGGGGGCACTGTTCTACGTTTGGCCAAGGACTTGGCTGAAAACAATATAGGTGCCCGTGTGTTAGTAATATGTTCAGAAGTCACTACATCAATATTTTGTGGCCCTAATGATACTGACATGAGCAACCTTGTTGGACAAGCATTATTTGGTGATGGAGCTGCTGCAGTCATTGTTGGCTCTGATCCAATACCAGAGATTGAGAAACCTCTATTTGAGCTTGTTTGGACTGCACAAACAATAATTCCAGATAGTGAAGATGCTATTAGTGGCCAACTTCGTGAAGTAGGACTAACATTTAATCTTCGTAAAGATGTCCCTGAAATTATCTCAAAGAACATCGATAAAGCACTAGTTAAGGCATTTCAACCATTAGGCGTCTCTGATTACAATGCAATTTTTTGGATTGTCCACCCAGGCGGACCTGCAATTTTGGACCATGTTGAACAAAAGTTAGCTTTGAAACCGGAAAAGATGAAGGCCACTAGGAAAGTACTTAGTGAATATGGTAACATATCAAGTGCATGTGTATTGTTTATATTGGATGAGATGAGAAAGAGATCGACTCAAGAGGGACTTGAGACCACGGGAGAAGGGCTTAAATGGGGAGTGTTGTTCGGCTTTGGACCCGGACTTACCATTGAAACTGTTGTTCTCCATAGTGTGGCTATATGAGATGCTTGATATTGTTTTCTTTTATTTTGTTCTATTACTTTTAATCTTGCTTGAATTTACATGTAAGAAGAATAAATATAGAGTTCAATTTGTACTATCAAACTAGATTGGTGACCCGTGAGTCGCACGGGTTTTATTAGCCGAAATATAGTTGCTATATGAAATGAATACCGCAACAAAATAAAAAGGACATTTAATATTAATGTATTGTCATATGATAGTAATGTATCGTTAATTAAAATCAACACCAGCACATATTGAAGTTGTACATTCTCCTAAATGTGGGTTTTTTATACTACATGTTACGAAATATTTCCTCATACACAACGTCGGATGTCATTTCAGGGTTTTCATCGTCTTCATTTGTGATTAATATCTTCAACTCTTCTCTATAAGTAACCCTCGAAACATCAACATACAACAATAAGAAATACTTATACTTTTTCCTTATGATAAGAATGAAATTTTGGTATAATTCTCAACTAAATAAGTACTATCAATTGCTATTAAATAAGATTTTTCTTTTTAAACTATAGAATAGCAACAAATATTATTTCATGTCTTCTATAGTATTGAGAGAATGCTGCGTTACACCAAAGAAAAAGAGAGAAAATGTTGGGAATTCGAAATCCAGGAACATTTTACCATATACCCCTACACTTATACCTTCACCCCTACAAACAATAAAAAATTCCAATTTTACCCCTTTTAACTTCATCCCATAAAATACTTTTGACATGTAAAGGTTTTCCAGAATTTTAGACAAAAGTATAAATCTGCAGGTTGAGAAATATTTTTCCAGAATGTGCTAAACATTAGATGCCTTGAAATCTTACTCTTCAATATATTCACCCAAACATAGAACATTACAATCAGATCTGAAAAATTCCTCAAAAAAAATTAGATTTGGAATTGACTTTATACCATTTGATGACATTGAGGAGAAAAAATTTCCATAAACAAGATTTGACGATTGTCCCCAATTTTGTTATTGATTGATAGCTATGAATGTTTGTTGCAAAATTCGGCTGCTTTAGATTTAATGGAATTGTGAAATTTCATCTATAATTTTCATTATTCGTGGAATAAGTTGTTTTCTTGGATTTTGTGAATTTGATTGATAATATATCAAAACTGCAATTGTTACTTGGTGGTTTTCATGTTGTTAGTAGGTTGAATTGAAGTCGTAAGTAATTTGTTACTGTGTTAGGTTAGGTGTTGGATTTGATTATTGTCAAGTATATGAATAATTTAACTGATAGTCATGCGTAAATGGTTATGTTTCTGCAAATCATTGTGAGCTTTCAAACCCAAATTTTAACCTTTAGAAAAACTTTTCCACAACACTCCGGTAATAAATTTCTAAACTGTATTTTGTTAAACTGCAAATCAAAGTGTTTCGTGGGGTGAAGTTAAAAGTGGTAAAATTGGAATATTTTATGATTTGGAGGGGTAAATGTTTAAGTGTAAGGGTACATGGTAAAATGTTCGAAATCCAGACACAATTTAAACAATAACTTACGGATCACTACAAAACTATTGAGATTGCAACTATTATTTCCATTTTGTTGGATATACAACAATGACATATCTGCAGCAACAAATCACGTCCTTTACTTCCTTCAAAAAAAAAAAATCACGTCCTTTGCTTATTCAAAAGTCATACAAAACAGTGCATTATCCAAAAGTCATACAAAACAGTGCACATAAACTTAAAGTAAATGTTGTTATATAAATTTCAGCATTCAAAGGTGGTGCAGAAAAAAAAATTTGCCACTGCATGAGAATTTGCTAACATCGACATCAAGTAAACAACAAAACACTATTTTTATTAGTTTTAATTTTTTAACTATATGAATTCTAATTCTTTTAAAAATTTGACTTCTAAACAGGGCAATTCCCAATAATGTAACCATTATTACTCCATAGTGGTCCTCATTAAAAATAGCGGAGTTCACAACATCGCCGGTATATGCAAGAATGCCGTAATTTAAACATAACGCAAGAGTGGTAGCTTTGACATTATGAGTTTGCTATGCAAACACTGTATGATTTATCCAGAATTTCAATATATATAGCTACCTTTCTCTCCATTCGAAACACACAAACAATTGTTGAGTGGATATTGAAAGATGACGATGGTTGATATTCTAAAAGTCTTAATATAAAAGAATGCAGGAAGCCGTTCCATTATTCCTAAAAGAATGCACTTAAAGTGGAGTAAATATCCTTTTTTTTTTACTGAAATAACAACAATAAATCGCAGTCATGGCTAATTACAAACGCAAAAAAATATAGAGCAATTTAATTAAATGCAGCAATGTTGTTTCAACATAAACATTCAAAAATATCTGATACAAAAGGGACTGGAAATAATACTTATGAAACAAAAGTTGAAAAACTTGCAACATATGAACCCAAAACCAATTCTGGAGGCTTCGACAAATCTTAAACATCAAACTGTAATTAAACTACTGAAGAACAAATTATAGTCTTTATAACATGAAACAGACTTCTGAAACTTAAAACTAAAAATAACAGCATCCAAAAAAAGCCAACAACTTGCAAAGTCCTCCACCGAAAAAACCAAATGATGCCACCAAAGTCTAATTGTAAATAACAATCACCATGTTGAATATGAAAGAAGAAAAGAAGATGCAAGGATGTAGTTAAGTCAACTACAATATGTAGGTATATATAACATAAAGTGTGTGTGAAGAGCTACCTTTCTCTGCATTGGAAACGCACAAAAAATTGGTGAGTGGTCGTGGATATTAAAAGCTGAGGAAGGTGGATATTCTAAAAGTCTGAAAATAATCAGGTTTTGTTTTGATTTTCAATGAGGAAGCCGTTCCAATAGGAAGAATAGGAAGGGATATTAAAAACTCATAAAAGAATGCACTTAATGTGGCATGAGAATAGAAAGGGACGCAAGCAGTATTTGAATTTCAAACTGCACATCTGAAGGAGGGAATTTTTTTAGGGCTTACATCTTTGTATTTAATGATAGGTGATTAGAGGAAAAAATCTAGGTTTAACAATAGCAAGACCTAATAAGCTTTAAGAATAAGGGATGTTAAAATAGTACTAGACCATCTACCCGTGCATCGCCCGGGTCCAACCAACGAAGAAAAGCGACGAATATTTTATACGGTATAACTAAATTCTAACATAATTTTTCACATAGGACTATGATGTATTACATATTTAGTATTAGAGTGACATTTATGACGCTTGAACAAATAAATGATCCATTAATATAATTATAAATAATCGTACATCGAACATTAATTATTATACATTACAAAATATTTCGTTATAAAAGATAATCCTAAGGTTGGAAGGTATAAAAGATAATCTAGGTATAAATACTTTCTCGCCAATATGACTTTCGAAGATCACCTTTCCTTCAAGAACGTATATGCCCATTCTGGTTATAATGAGTCTTGTTCCATTGCATAATTTTAATGTTTGATCGATATTCCTTAACAACATCACTAAGACTCCGACTTTTAATATGAGTGTGATTTGAAAGTCCTGAAGCTGTAATTGTGTTGAGAAATTCAGGTGTGTGTACATCAACAACTACATCACCATTTATATTGCGTGAATATGGTGAGTCATAGCTCAAATGAAATTTTTCTTCCCCAGAAAGCAAATCCAATATATAGTCATTGATTTCTTCAACAACTGGATTTTTTGGAGCTAATATAGCTCTGATTTGGAAATAAGAGATGTCAATCATGTTTTCTAATAGATCTGAATGGGTGCTTTCAACAATAGCCGCGAGAGGATCACCATTACTTTATATAAGGAAATCATCTGGAATAGCAAGTGATATATCTACGTCGTTGCTTTCACCAATATTACCATCACCAATATTCAAAACCAAATCAGAAAACATTTTTCTCGCTTCAGCGTCTGAATCTGATGCACCTTTTAGAAGCCTCGTGTTTTTAGTTAGTGTAAGAACTTCACAAAAATTCCAAAGATAAGAAGAATTAATCATAGAATGTACCACTTCTTGTGTAGTACCTTTGGAGATAACAGACAAACTTTGTCTGAAATCTCCACCAAAAATCACAACTATACCATCAAAGGGAATGTATTTATTCGTTTGTCAAGCAACTTTAAAATATCATCTCTAAAAGACACCGGTCTATTTAAAAACATCTCAAAATCTTTTTTTTTTTTTTTGTGTTAACCTCCGGTTCTTAAGGGAAAATGACCCTGGTGATCCTAGAGTTCAATCGGAGATAAATAAAATCTAACCAAGAATTATTCCACACCTAAAGAATTGAATTTGTTCTTTGATGAAGTTCAATAGTCACTTGAGACCAATTGCTTGGTCTATCTCAATAATTTAAAGGCTTAAATGTGCGTTTGTTCCCTGCACTTTCACCCAATTTTGGCAATGGTCTCTGCGCTTTTTTTTGTTTGGCATTGGTCCCTGCAGTTTGTAAAACTTTTGGTTTTAGTCCTTCTGTTAAGTCTCAGTTAAAAAAAAACCAAAATTAACGGTGTGCCACGTGGATCAATCATGACACGCCACGTGGTACACTAAAAGACAAAATTTCATAATTGAAATAAGGAGGTGTAGGTGTCATGATTGATCCACGTGGCACACCGTTAATTTTGGTTTTTTTTTTAACTGAGACTTAACAGAAGGACTAACACCAAAAGTGCAGGGAGCAAACACAAATTTAAACCTAATTTAAAAGACATATAATATTTGGAATTTTGGTTCTCCTCAACGTTCCATTTTTGTTCGAACCGATAGTTTTTTATTCAATTTATTTGCTTACTTTAAAAAGGAAAACTTATACTGTTCAAAAAAACTATTATAGCTTAGAGGAAACTCCATTTCTAGAATCATATAAAATTAACAAAACGATTAGTAAAACAGAATGGAATTCATCTTACAACAATGTTATTAGCTTAAACTTTTTTCATCGGTGTTGCATAAGATTGATCAATTCAGACATAGTTGCTCACAGAAAATTAAAAGAAAATTATATTATCAATCTTCTAATATATTGAAGAATAAGTAAGATAAATACTCAATTCATATACATAAATGTTCCCTAACTACTTAGTGAAAGCTATACTACTTAGTTTGAATACATAGTTCATAGAAAGCACGAATGTTGAGGAAAAAAACACAGTAGGCATTATTATCTATGTTTAGAAATATAGTGAAATATTTAGCTAAGTAATGATTGTATATGTCGTAGTTATATATATAAATTGTAACCAAATTTCAAACTACTCTAATAGAAATCTATTGAACTAATGCATAAGCCACAAACAAATATAATATGATGTCATTTGAGAGACATTTTTTTTATCCCTTTGAACAATCATCGTCTTTTGCATAGCTAATTCAACTTCATTGTTAGAACACATTTACTAACACCATAACTACTTCCCCTAAAACCCCTCTAAGGCTCTTATATTGCATTATTGGACATTGGGAATTAATTCTAAGATTTTGGAATTGACTTTTAGGATACGATCACTGTCAACACAATTGAAAACAATGAAGATCTTTCGTCTTCTATTATAATCTGCAACTATGCCGCAGCTCAAGAATGAGTTGTTCTCCTAAAAACATATGAATCAAATGTAAGGTATATTATCATCAATGAAGAGATTAAATGACTTAGCATGACTATACATGTACACATGATAAGTTTTGGAAGAGTAAACTTTGGAAATCAATCACATTTTAGTTTGAAAATGAAATACATTTTCTTCACCATACTGTTTAGAAGTTAATGTCTATTTTAGAGCTTTTTATTGCCAAATATTTTATAAGACCAGTAAATCAATTTTTTTACATAACAAATATGACAATTAAATCAAATTAGAAGTCTAAATTCCATGGCAATCAATCACAATAACAACTAAATGTCCACTTTCTCTCTAAAAAAAAAAAAACTAAATGTCCACTTAAAATTGATCAAAAGCAACATATTCTTCATTATCTCCATATCAAAGGGACATGAAGACAGAGAGGAGGATATAACGTCAGAATCTGATTCATTTGTAAAATGAATCCCTTCTTTTTATGAAATAAAAATTTACTACATGTTAAGATTATTTGGATTTAGTTAAAAATGCTACTTGGGAAAATGTTAGAGAGAGAGAGAGAGAGATAATGACTTTGGCTGGAGCTGCTTTTGCAATAGGTTGCTCAATCAATTGTAAAGAGACAACAACGTCCCAAAGAAAAAAAATACTAAACAATTGATAATGAATATGTTAATCCAAAAATAAAAATATACCAAAAAATTGATAATGAGTATCTTAATTTATTGCAAGAAAAGAACACTACTTGCTCAATCAATTGTATAGAGATACCCCACAAAATAAATTTACCGGGATTTACAAAGAGATCATAGGTGCTTTATCACTGGTCCTGAAACTCAGGATTTGACGGTGGATTCCGATGGCCTGGAAAAAGTGTATTCCGGTGACAAGTCTTGAACACAAGTGAAAAGTAACTGCTAAATTTAAGAAGAAGAATGATGGAACAGTAAAAAAGATGAATGGATAAGAGAAATAGATGACTGAATAGATACGTAAAAAAAAAAAGAGGAAGAAGGCAAAGGTTGAATGTTTTGGAAAATGAACAAAAATCAATTGTGTGGCAGACAATTGAATTATTGAGCCGTGTGCTTGATAAGTGCTCAAAAGTAACATATTTTATATGTTAATCTAGGCATGTTAGTGACTTGTCATGCAAGTTATCTAAGAAAAAGCTACCAAATTGTGTTATTTTACCATTTATGTTTTACATGCCTTACACAACCCTTTTTGTGCAGGAAAATGTAAGCAAGGATAAAAATGTACCAAGTTCACAAGATTTCGCTATTAGCGAGATTTTCGCCATTAGCGAAAAGTTGGCAAAGTTCCAGTGAGGTTTCGCCATCAGCGAAGTTCAGAAGCAGAAGGCCAAATTTCGCTATTAGCGAATATTTCGCCATTAGCGAAGTTGCATCGAAGAGATTTCGCCATCAGCAAAGTCATCAGCGAACTTCAGGAAATTCAAGTGGATAAGGGACACGTGGAGCAACTCCATTGGTGCAGAGGCAGATTCTGTACATTTCGCTAATAGCGAAATATTTGGCTATTAGCGAAATTTCGCAGAAGTAGCCCATATAAATAGTTTTCTCTTCTCTTTCCAACGATTATTACATTGTTGTTGACATTTTCTGGTTTTTAGAGAGAGAATAGGGCATTTTCTAGAGAGAGAAACACAAAGCAAGGTAGTTAGGAGTAGATTCAACCCAAGATTTGTTGAGACATCATGGATCTAGGCATTGAATCTTCATCTTTTCTTCATCCTTTGCAAAGCTATCATAGACATATGTAGCTACATCTATTCTTGTGGGCTTTAAGGTATTCAAACAAACTATTATGTAATCTTTTGATCATTTAATATATGGTTCTAGCTATTTATTCAATATTGTTGTTATTCTTGCATTTAATGTTTTATTGAGATTTAAAATGATATGGACACATACTTTTGAATCTAGAAATAGAATAACAATCTATCTTAAGTTATCACTCTAGACATGGATGTTAATATTTGATAATCACTTTTAATCTAGAAATTAATGCTTTTGGGTAATTTAATCGGTTGGGAAATTGTCAATTAAACTATCCAATCGACTTTGTGATCGTTTAAATGTTTGGGAAATCAAAACGATCCCTTAGAAATAACGATATCATTTGGACACGAATGATATTGTCGAGTGATTGTGATAATATAGTTTAAAAAGCTAGAATCTGTTATTTGATCGAGAGATTGCAGCTGTTACGCTTGGTTGATGTCTCTGACCCCAAGCGAAATAGCTCTATCTCTTCTCATTTTACTTTTATGTCGAATAAAACAATAGTTTTACACAAACAAACAATTTATACCCAAACACTTAACGTGATGAATATTGTGAAAATGCTTATGAAATACGCAACTCCCTGCGGAAACGATCCTATTATACTTACGTGTAAATAGTTTTATGACATGTAAAAGTCTTACATCAATGCCTTAATTATTATTTTTCACGGGTTCCAACTTGTATGCAGTTTACAAAGTTACATTATATGTAGCAAGCCGGAATATGAAAAGAACATTTTTGGAAATAGAGAGGAATTTGAAATCAGCATTAAATAAGGTACCATAGCTTGTAGAATACGCTTAGGTTAAGTTGTTAAGGAATACCAAACCAATAGTAAAGGAATACACGTGGAAAAGCTTCATATGTAAGCTAGGTTAAGTTGTTAAGGAGGAAAATTAGACATGTAATTAGGGCAAATCAATAGCTAAATCTTATAAGCTTTTAGAGTAAGAAGATACTGATAACAGCTTGTACTGATAGAGGACTTATAGTTGACCCAATAATTATAACTTATGTATTTTATTTAATGTTTTGATTATAATGGTTTTTATTTTAAATTCTTATGTTTTTGTTATTATCTTTGAACTCTCCAGATGGTTACCATTCATTAATTGTAGGAATACAGAATACTTTGTTATTAACTTGTATTGCAAGAAAACTCATGAGTTTACTCCAATTTATTGTATATATTAAGTGGTTAAATTTTAAGTATGATCATAGTTGTTTTGGCATGTTTTCATCTTAATTATAGTGTGGGGGAAAAAGGAATGTAAAGAGGGTGAAAGAATAAGGATTCTAAGTATTGAGAAACTCGCTAAGCAATCCAACAAATGACTAGTGAATCAAAAGAGAGATTTAGAAGGAAAACAACACAACACAGATTAACTGATTAACTAAGTTGCCTTTTAAAGTCACAAAACATTGTTGGATTGTAATGTTATTATATAGATAAACTGAGTCAAGAATCAGAATTTAATTGCACTGCTAAACCCTCTTAAACCCTACTTAAAATAATAGAAATAGCTAAACGGCAAAAATATACTGCAAGTCTCTGTGGATACGATAAAACAAATACTTGTATTGCCACTAGCTATTGGCTATCAATGGCGTTATTGTTGGGAACTTGTGTCTTATATTTTAGGATAGTGGTGATTTTTCATCACTCTGAGCAATTTTGCAATTTTACTTTGATTGTACATACATTTATTTTTTGTAACAAATTTCTAAGTAAGGAAAATATTTGCTAACCAATATTGCAAAGTTCTGTAAAAATATTATATGTTCAATTTACTTTCTTTTTCTAACCCTTGAAGAGAGTGTTGAGTTTCTGTTGTATAGAGTAGAATCATGACAGATCAAAGCACATTACCATAATACAAGAACCCCAAACGATTAGGCTATATACTGAAACCTCTTAGCAATACCACACCAACTCATATGAAGATGAGAGTTCAACTAAGAATAAGTTAATTTGTCCAACAAAAATCTAAGATTCAACTAACACTAAATTAATTTATCCAACAAAAAAATTTAAAATAACAGTAACAAACATTCATACTAGTAGGCTAGTAACAAACTAGCAATCTATAGAAATAAAAATAAAAGTATCAACATGCTTTTTTATTTTATTTATTTTGAACGTTGAATAATAAAGTTTCGGTTGAAAATCACGTTAAAATTTTGTTTTTGTTTCTCTCTCGTTTATGAGGTTTCTCTCCCTTATTTAAAACGTGTGAAGTTAGCGCCTAACTACCATGCAAAATAGAGTCTTATACTTTGTCGAAATATATTGTTGGTTTTTTTTTTTTTGTCAATTAGCACAATTATATTGTGGAGGAGTGGAGTGTAGGGTTCGAACCCTGGCCCCTGCATATAATATGCAATATCCCTACCAATTGAACTAAGCTTACGGAAAATATATTGTTGGTTTTTTAATCTTCAAATAACATCACTATATACAATACTTGGTTGCAATGCATGTACCAAGCTTTTTTATTTTATTTATTTTGAACGTTAATGCAGAAAATGTAGCAAATTATTGTTTATTAAAATAATAAAAAGTGGTTAGACAGGGTCTTCAAAGTCATGGGGATATTTTCCACCAAACTCTCACATATCTTGGACACATCCATGCACGTTGAGCCAGCCAGCCAGCCATTAAAAAAAGCATCTTGTTTTGGTTGTTGAATATAATATAAAATAATATTTGTCAAAATGGAAAGTGTTTCAAAGTGCTCTAGTCAAACACGTGATGCTCAGCTACCCTCCAATCCAATCCACCATCTCCCTTTCCAAATCTTCCATTCATATATAATCATCTTCCTCATACATGTTTTCACCACAACATTCTTCACCCTTTCCTTTTCTAACAAAATATTTAGTTTGATACCAACATATCATATATTTGCTACATAGAAACTACTAAATATATCAAGATGGTGAGTGTGTCCGAAATTCGTAAGGCTCAAAAGGCAGAAGGCCCTGCAACCATTTTGGCAATTGGTACTGCAAATCCAGCAAATTGTGTTGAACAAAGCACATATCCTGATTTTTACTTTAAAATCACAAACAGTGAGCATAAAGTCGAACTCAAAGAAAAATTTCAACGCATGTGTAAGTACTTTTTTGCATTATTATTCACAATAGTTAAATTACATATAACGTGATACAAATATTGTAGAATCACCTGTGATATGAAATTTGCCTACCAAAATGATGCAAAATATTTGCATTAAAAGACCTATTATTATTTGATTGGTTTTGATGATATCCAAAAATTGTTTTACTAATGTCATTTCTTTTTATAACTACTTCAGGTGATAAATCTATGATCAAGAGGAGATACATGTATCTTACCGAAGAGATTTTGAAAGAAAATCCAAGTGTATGTGAATACATGGCACCTTCATTGGATGCTAGACAAGACATGGTGGTGGTAGAAGTACCCAGACTAGGAAAGGAGGCTGCAGTGAAGGCTATAAAAGAATGGGGTCAACCAAAGTCAAAGATTACTCACTTAATTGTTTGCACCACAAGTGGTGTAGACATGCCTGGAGCCGATTATCAACTCACTAAACTATTAGGTCTTCGACCATATGTAAAAAGATACATGATGTACCAACAAGGTTGTTTTGCAGGTGGCACGGTACTTCGATTGGCTAAAGATTTGGCTGAGAACAACAAAGGTGCTCGTGTGCTAGTTGTTTGTTCTGAAGTCACTGCAGTCACATTCCGTGGCCCTAGTGATACTCACTTGGACAGTCTTGTTGGACAAGCACTATTTGGAGATGGGGCAGCTGCACTTATTGTTGGTTCTGATCCAGTACCAGAAATTGAAAAGCCTATATTTGAGATGATTTGGACTGCACAAACAATTGCTCCTGATAGTGAAGGAGCCATTGATGGTCACCTTCGTGAAGCGGGGCTAACATTTCACCTTCTTAAAGATGTTCCTGGGATTGTTTCAAAGAACATCAATAAAGCATTGGTTGATGCTTTCGAACCATTGGGAATTTCTGATTACAACTCCATCTTTTGGATTGCACACCCTGGAGGACCTGCAATTCTAGACCAAGTAGAGCAAAAGTTAGCCTTGAAGCCCGAAAAGATGAGAGCAACAAGGGAAGTGCTAAGTGAATATGGAAATATGTCAAGTGCATGTGTATTGTTTATCTTGGATGAAATGAGAAAGAAATCAACTCAAGATGGTTTGAAGACAACAGGAGAAGGACTAGAATGGGGTGTGTTATTCGGCTTTGGACCCGGACTTACCATTGAGACTGTTGTCTTGCGCAGTGTGGCTATATAAGATGCTTAATTATATTTATTTCCATGTATAACTTACAAATTTGCTTTATTTTTATTTCTTTTAAAAAAAAATATTTGCTTTATTTTTATGTAAGGAAGATAAAACTCAAATAGAGTGCAACATGTATCATCGTATTCAAATAATATACTTGTGATTTTTTTGAAAGAAAATAATATAGTTGTGATTAACTTTATATTCTAGTATCTTTCTTTTTTCAAAAATAATATTCTAGTATCTTTCAAAAAAAACTTTATATTCTAGTAACTTATTTCCTCAGAAAAAGTAAGTCATTGTGTTACGATATGAAAGACGATGAAGGTGACAATTATTTTAAGTTAGTGAATTTTTTTTTTTTAATAAATGTAAAACACCAGCATGGTGTTTATAAGTAACTTTTCCTTCAAAAAAAAAGGTAACTTTTAATAAGAATATTATATATCGATCAATAATTAATTAATTATATAGTAAAACATTACCATGATGTTTAAACAAAGTAATGGCGGGAATTAGTCGGGTCGTTAAATATGAGTATACGATTCTTTTATAAAGAATTAGACCATCGACCCGTGCTACGCACGGGTCATATTTGACGATAATAGATAACAAAATAGTTTAGATGAATGTCATAATTGTCGTATAGTATTTCATAAAAATTAGGCTAAAATTAGATTAAGTATAGCGAGACGGGTTAACATTTATAATTAAGAGATTAAGTTACGTATAGCGAGACGGGTTAACAGTTATTCCTTTCCAAAAAAATAACATTTAATTAGGAACATAATTTTATTTTACTTTAGATAAACATTAAATGCAAAAGTGTGGAGGGAAAAATTAGGTTAAGTATAGCAAGACGAGTTAACATTTATAAGTAAGAGATTAAGTTAAGTATAGCGAGACGGTTTAACGGTTATTCCTTTCCAAAAAAATAGCATATAATTAGGAACATAATCCTTATTTATTAATTTTATTAGGTCTGCAGCAACTTAACCTAATAATTTTTCCCTCTAAAATGTTGCATTAGGTTAGCAGCAATTTAACCTAACAAATTTCATCTAAAATACAACAAGCCCTAATATTTCTCCTCACTAATGAGCTTTTCATTCCTATCCTTTTGTGTCATCGTTTGTATATATCTATTGTTTCTGTAGGCTTTTTTTTTGACAAGTTGTTGTACACTTATTTAATACGTTTACAAACATAATATCCTAATTTTCATGCAAATAATCTTATTAGGTTTGCAACAACTAAACCTAGAAAATTCCCTCCAAATGATCCACATTAATTGCTAAAGTGCTAACCCTAATTATGTATTTCCTTCCAACACTTTTTCAATTTGAAATTAAAAAAAAAATTGTTAGAAACCATGAACTGCATTAAATTACATCTATTGTTATACCCCTTGAAAAATACAGAGCTCTTCAACCAAGCAAACATCTTCAAAATAATTAATATATTGTATAAGATCTCTTCTATTATTAAATTCTATGATACATGCAGATATGATAGTATTTGGTTGGAAAAATATATTATTACTTTTAGTAAATATCAAAGTGTAATTATTCTTTTTGGAGTTGTACTTGTAATTTAGAAATTCTATTAATTGAAGTGACTTTGTTTTTCATATTAGTAGAAATTTAAAACAATTATTACAAGTCAATTTTTGATGTTTAACTATAAAAGTAATAAATAAAATTGACTCGTGCAACAATATAATATTGTATTCTTTTTATCTTTTTTCTTTATTTTTTTTTAAAAATGAGAAGATAATGCCCCAATAATATATTGTGATAAAATAAAATAACAATCTTTAATTGATAAGTTTTTGAAAACTAAAATGTAAAATTTGATAAGATTCAAGTGTCATTGAAGGGCATAGTAAGACAAATTTGATTGTAATATTGTATCTCTAATAATCTAATTTGTGTTTATTCATCGACCGATGATCTTACGGATTAAAGATTATTCATTGGTCTCTATTATAGTCGACAAGACTCGTGCGTCGTACGGGTCAAAAATCTAGTTTTATTTTACTTTAGATAAACATTAAATGCAAAAGTGTGGTGGGAAAAATTAGGTTAAGTATAGTGAGACGGGATAACATTTATAAGTAAGAGATATAGCGAGACGGGTTAATGGTTATTCCTTTCCAAAAAAATAGCATATAATTAGGAACTTAATTTTATTTTTCTTTAGATAAACATTAAATGCAAAAGTGTGGAGGAAAAAATTAGGTTAAAATTAGGTTAAGTATAGCGAGACGGGTTAACATTTATAAGTAAGAGATAGCGAGACGGGTTAACATTTATAAGTAAGAGATTAAGTTAAGTATAGCGAGACGGGTTAACGGTTATTCCTTTCCAAAAAAGTAGCATCTAATTAGGAACATAATTTTATTTTATCTCTTATTTATTAAAGTTAACCCGGAAGCAAATGTTTGCCCTAATTTTAACCTAACCCTAATGGTTAATTTTACTCTAATACCCCTGTTTAATTATTAACCCTATTTTTTCCTTCTCAACA
>Ga0228711_1005040_pt1 | contig 20158 bp, 21 predicted proteins | sample MedpolnodulmetaG_2_FD_177996 | JGI IMG/M metagenome (GOLD analysis project Ga0228711, IMG submission 177996) | Root nodule microbial communities from Medicago polymorpha collected in Santa Monica, California, United States - brown nodules | ecosystem: Host-associated > Plants > Roots > Nodule... | reverse complement strand
TCAACTGTGAATTAGGGAGAGTTAGTAACAAAAAGCCAGTGACTTGGGGATTAAGTCTCAAGTAAACGCATTTTGTTTCTTAACGAGTGATTGGTAAACAAGTTTATGTGTTACGCAAGCGCTTTCAAATAATGACTAAATAAATTAACCAGGCCGAGGCCCGGCCGGTCGTCGCGTGATATATATGTTTTTGTAAGCACTCACCCAAGGGCACACCCTTGGAGGTCACTCTACCCTTATATAAACACTTGCTAGTTGGTGTGGCTCACCGATGTGGGACATTTTTAAGTCACACACATACACTAGTTCTTACATTGTGTTTTTTCCTATCCAATTTTGCTCACTAGATTTAACTAGTGTTCCAACAGAAAATAATGAAGATAATGTTGGCATGCATGTCTCATGCAATTTTTTATTTTTAACTGTACCATAGTTTGTTAAATTATCACATAAGCTTTATGATCTTCAGGAAGCATCAATATGATTAGTATAAATGGCTTCTTTTTTTCTGATGAAGGAATTCAATTCTAAAAACAAAGCATGTTGTATACAGTATGAACAGAAAGTGACAACTATGCCTGTGGTTGATGTTGCCAATTGCAACATAGGACAGGCACCTCACAAGGTGGTGGTTGTGAAAAACTAAAATCAACCTCAGACTGAACAGCAAGCTTAACATCATCACAGTCAATTACAATCTTACCAGCATGTTCAGAATAAAGTTGAGCATCTGTTAACACATCAACAACATAGCAATACCATAGTTTATAACAAAAGACTCATGATTATCCACTCCCATTGATTTTAGCAAAGATTTCAAAATCTTTGCATCTCTTGGCATTGCTATCTCTTCATCATTATCTGCCATTGCAATTGAGATCAGTGCAATTTGAATTTGTTTGTGACGTGGGCAAAGTTTTGATTTGATGCAAGTTTATTTTTGGAATTCTGCTCTTTACCCAAACGATTTTGCTCATTCCCAAAGTAAATGACCAAAATACCCCTACGCATGTTAACTCACGTTAGTTATATTTTCTGCGTGACTTAAGTCAACTCACGCTGGTTAAAAACTTCAACAATGGATATATAACTCATCTGAAATATAATAAAGTGGATATTTGATTTGAGGCTAAATAAGGACATATAAAAAGTGGATATGTATAATAAGGATATGTGATTTGTGTTGTCCATACAAATAAATGCATTGTGTTGTCCATGCTTTTATATGTGTTTTGTCTACAAGAAGCCACACGTTATTGGACATTTAGAATTGTTGCAGCACGTGGAAAAAGGTTATTTACTAGTATAGAGGGAATTAGTTGCAGCACTTGCTTTAACACTTGTGCTAACTAATAATAAGACGAAGGCACTATAATTGTTGCAACACTTGAATAGTTTGTTAAATATTGGAATTTCAGTGCTTGTTCATACAGAAAATCAGAAAGGAAACCAGCGTGAGTTAACTCACGTTGGGGTTCAGTGTATTTTTTCAGCGTGACTTAAGTCACACAGCATGAGTTAACTCGCGCAAAAATTACACTAGCGTGAGTTAACATGCGTAGGGGTGTTTTGGTCATTTACTTTGGGAATGAGCAAAATCGTTTGGGTAAAGAGCAGAATTCTTATTTTTGTGTTTTATAGGCAATAATGGGCTTATTCACAAAAGCAAGTGGATTTGGGCCTTGATTAGAATTTCATCTTTGTTCTTTTAGAGTTTCTTTCTTTTCTCACCTCCTATGAATTTTATGTTTTAATTGATGGATTTGATTGAATTTTTTATTTTACAAGTTTTTGTGTTGGATTATTTTAAAGCAAAGTCTCATTTACATAGAATTACCTATGTTGAGTTGCACCATTCAAAATCATTCATTTGTCTTTCACTATATAGTGAAAGACAAATGAATGATTTTGAATGGTGCAACTCAACATAGGTACCTCTATCCACCTTTTGTTGATGGGTAACGTAGTTGTCGCATTTTAATCCATTCAGTTTATCCATTTTGCCGCCATAGATTTTGTTGGAATCTGTTTTATTCATGGTGTGCTTTTGTAGTTTTACTAGAATACCTCTCTTCTACTAGAAAGGGGTGTTATTTGATAACATAAAAAATCTCAATTATTGCATACTTAGGTATTATTTTTGTCCACACATAAAAAAAAGATACTTCATACTTTTTTGAGAGGAAGATACTTCTTACATGTGTATTATTTTGATTCAGTAATTAATAACTTCCATTTTGTGATGAAGCATACAAGAAAAAGAATATGCCAAATAATGTATGTTTCCTTGAGAACATATGCCTAGAAGAAGTGGTTTCTTCCCAAATTCTTCATAGAATCTTGCTAGGATGACAAATTTGTGGTTTCAAATATATGTAGAGATGAGTGTAAAGGAGCAAGTGGAGGTATGATTCTTTTAAACTTCTCCTAAAACCAATTTTAAAGTGGCTGTTATAATTGGGCAAGCTTCAGATATTATGTTAGTTGTAGGGGTGGAATAAGGAGAGACGCATGTGTGAAGCTTCATTTTGTAGCTTCTGATCAATTGTGTGGTTGCTCACAATTCAACGTGAAAGCAAACATGAAAAGAATAAGTTGCAAAGGGGTCTTAACTTTGTCATATCTAAGTTCTAACCGATAAAGGTCGAAGTAATATAGAATTTAAAAATTGGATTCTCTCGAGAAACAACATATTTAAATATTTGAAATATTGGTAGTCGTCTGATCAAGATGAAGCGATCTAAAAAAAATACATAAATTAATATTATTTTTTATAATTCAAATATTAAATGTCTAAATGCATGATTCCCAATCAAAAAATATTTTCATCAAACATCACATTTGTATATCTTAATGATTTGACTTTAGTTAAAGTTCACTAATCAATAGATTATAACTACTTGACTATTAGTTTAGAATACAAATCAAAGTTAGGGGTGTGCATGGTCGGATATTTTGACCGACCAAACCATATCCATATATAAACCACTTATATGGTTTTGGATTCCTAACCATGACCATATTTTATTGTAAACCGGTTATGTAACCGGTTATGAATATGGTTATGGATATATAACCGGTTAGTTTTACAAAACCGGATTATAAATGGATATGATTTGGTTTAAAAAAAATATCCGGATTATTTTAATATCCGAATTAAAAACCAGTTATTTGTCTTTCAAAATTGATTTTTAAAACCAAATTTTATAAACAAAAATCCAAATTTGAAACAACTTATTCAAAAACGCTTATCTTATACAAAATAACTTATTACAATCTCTTTTTAAAAAACAACTTATTTATGCAAAACGGCTTATTAGGATCTCTCTTTTCAAAACAACTTATTCAAAACAGCTTATTTATGCAAAACGGTTGATTAGGATCTCTTTTTTCAAAACAGCTTATTTATGCAAAAAGGCTTATTAGGATCTCTTTTTTCAAAATAACTTATTCAAAACAGCTTATTTATGCAAAACAGCTTATTAGGATCTCTTTTTTCAAAATAACTTATTCAAAACAACTTATTTATGCAAAACAGCTTATTAAGATCTCTTTTTTCAACACAACTTATTCAAAACAGCTTATTTATGCAAAACGGCTTATTAAGATCTCTTTTTTCAAAATAACTTATTCAAAACAGCTTATTTATACAAAACAGCTTATTATGATCTCTTTTTTCAACATAACTTATTCAAAACAGCTTATTTATGCAAAACAACTTATTAAGATCTCTTTTTTCAAAACAACTTATTTATGCAAAACAGTTTATTAGGATCACTTTTTTCAAAACAACTTATTCAAAACAGCTTATTTATGCAAAACAGCTTATTAGGATCTCTTTTTTCAAAATAACTTATTCAAAACAGCTTATTAGGATCTCTTTTTAAAAAACAACCTATTCAAAACAGCTTATTTATGCAAAACAGCTTATCAAGATCTCTTTTTTCAAAACAGCTTACTTATGAAAAACGGCTTATTAGGATCTCTTTTTTCAAAATAACTTATTCAAAACAGCTTATTTAAGAAAAACAACTTATTAGGATCTCTTTTTAAAAAACAACTTATTTAAAACAACTTATTTTGAAAAAAGAGATCCTAATAAGCTGTTTTGCATAAATAAGCTGTTTTGAAAAAAGAGATCTTGATAAGCTATTTTGCATAAATAAGCTGTTTTGAATAAGTTATTTTGAAAAAAGAAATCCTAATAAGCTGTTTTAAATAAATAAGCTATTTTGAATAAGTTATTTTGAATAAAGAGATCCTAATAAGCCGTTTTTCATAAATAACTTGTTTTGAATAAGTTGTTTTGAAAAAATAGATCTTGATAAGCTGTTTTGCATAAATAAGCTGTTTTGAATAAGTTGTTTTGAAAAAAGAGATCTTGATAAGCTGTTTTGCCTAAATAAGCTATTTTGAATAAGTTATTTTGAAAAAAGAGATTCTAATAAGTTGTTTTGCATAAATAAGCTGTTTTGAATAAGTTGTTGTGAAAATAGATCCTAATAAGCTGTTTTGCATAAATAAGTTGTTTTGAATAAGTTGTTTTGAAAAAAGAGATCTTGATAAGTTGTTTTGAAAAAAGAGATCTTAATAAGCTGTTTTGCATAAATAAGCTTTTTTGAATAAGTTGTTTTGGAAAAAGAGATCTTGATAAGCTGTTTTGCGTAAATTAGTTGTTTTGAATAAGTTGTGTTGAAAAAAGAGATCCTAATAAGCTTTGATAAAAAGAGAGATATTTTCGTTAAAAAAATATATGGTTTTGTTAAAAAAATACAGTAAAAAAAATTACAGTAACAAAATATATGGTTATGGATTTGGACATCCAACAAAAAAAACCGGATTTATCAAAGTGGATGACCGACCGTTTATGAATAAATCGGTTAATATCCATATGTAAATATCCGGTTATTTAAATATGGTTTTGAATTTGGTTTTATCCATGCAACTGGATATTTTGCTCACCCCTGATCAAAGTTAGACAAATAGGAAAAACAAATCTCTACAACTTTTACTATCCAAATCCAAATGGAATAAACTTCAATATGACTTGGTTTTATCATTATTTGTTGCCAATTTATTTCATATGATCATATCCGGCTCAAATTTTTCTCAGAGAAATGAGAATATATCATCGTCTGGTAACTTTCTAAATGATTCTATAGAAAGCTAGCAACCGCCGACAACCATAAGTCTCTAGGACAAAACTTACCTGAACAAAGGCTAATGGTTTATATAATGGTAAGTATTTATGAAAATACGTCTATTCATTGTATTGAAAATCACAATATTTGACTTTTTTATCAAATAATTGCTTAATTTAAAATGTTTAAAAAGTGTTCCGAGAGCACTTGTAGCAAGATCCTTGTATAATTATGTTTCTTGTCTTTTCAACAGCATCGTCAAAACTCACAAGTCCCTCCCCCGGATAAAGAACAACAGCATTTGATCGATGTGGAATTCATTGCAATTACTCAATGTAATCAACGGCATCTAGAAGTAGCTCTTACAATAATCATAAACAAATTTTCAAACCATTAACTTGACTTAATTGGCTATACTATACATCATTAGATTGTTTATTCAGCAAACAGTAGATAGGTTTCTACTGAGGTAGGTTGGTAAGTTTATTAATAAAATAAAGGATTTTAGCACTTTGGAGAAAATTAATAATAATTTAGTAATTGACCAACCATCATTCGCACTAGAACTTTCACAAATGCACAATGAATCATTGACAGTTGCAACTATTTTTCCTTCCTGATATTGACAGTTTTTCTCTTCCTAGCTTTGGCATAATGCATAACACTATCCATGTTTTTTTTAATATACCACATGCTTAGTTTTAATCCCTAGTATTTGAATGGTATTATGGTTGAAATTTCATTCTAGAAAACAAAGTTCAACATTAAACATCCATTCAAGTCTAATCTTATAACCTCCTCTAAAAGGGTATACCACCATTTTCATCCATTAACTGTCACAGTGATCCCTTAATGCAATAAAATTGCATACACATCAACAAGTGTCTTTTTCATTAATCTTTTTGGTCCTCATCAAATATCAAATATGTTTTTAGGTAGTGGTCTTCCTTGGTCAATTTAGTCCATAAAATTGTTAACAAGCACTAAAGATGTTTTTGCAATTTCGATACATTTAGGAACAAGTTTAATATCATACCTCAAGCTATGGTGATCTAATCAAAAATAAAACAATGGCTTGTATGTGAATACAAATAAGCAAGACTGATAAAATACAAACACAAATTGTAAATTCGCACTAAAAAAACCACTCAGTTATTGTATATATAGAAACAGATGGAATCAAAACTTTGAATAAAGTAATCTCACAAATTCCATGTCAACATGCAAGTGTCTCGCCTACTACTTTATTTCTCAACCAATAACTACTTCCAAGGCTACAAAATGTTAAAAACTAAAAAACAAAAATTCTTAAAAGAATACAACTTCCAAAATGTCACATTCAGAGGGATGAAGTGTTGCCAGAAGATGATGACATGGCGGTTAGAACTTCAGTAACGGACCCCATGACGCTCAAAGCTGCTTTCAGAACCTCTTGAGGGCACCCTGGTTTTACAATGGTTCGTACCTAGCAACAACGAGAAATTTTCATGAGAAACATAATATTAATTTCAAATACTACAATAATAAATAGTAACTTGCACAACAAGAAATTTGGATCATGGGTTATTTTGATGTTCGAGTTTATTTTAATGACGCACTGACAATGAAAATTTTGTTCAATTATATCACACTACAGAGATGTTTATTGCGATATTTTAGGAAGTGATAAACAAACTGGTATTGTAGTGAAATATGATTGAATCACTATATAAAAGTTTGAACTATTAGTGTCATTAAAACTCTTACAATATCATTAAATGAGATTATATAGCCAATTCAGTATTTTGAAATGCTAAGAATATACCGCAAGATTTGAATTTTTCGATGTGAAACACTAAATCACAATTTTTTGTAAAGGTTTTTGTGCTGTTAAAATGTCAGTTAATTGTCAGTACCTGTTCAAGGTATTCCTGAAGTTTCTTAATGCGACCCATGTAGTCTTGGTCTTCAACATTAAGAGTGATAGGTTTGGCATCTGCACCAGGACCATCAAACTGAAGCGGGCCTGGATTTCTATAAATATCGTCCATAAGAAAGCTTGTCGCATTTTGACGCAAAAGCCTGCAATCAATAACATGCATCAGTGTCTTAACTACCAAGCAATATGACCATGTAATTTAATAGAGAACAAAAAAACAAGTGTGCACATTAATAGCGAGGAAAAAAACAAGTATGGACCAATTATATAAACTATAAAATCAAGTAAATAAAGTCAAGAGTCTGTTTGGACTGTCTTCGCATATCTACAACGGCATAAGCACCTGTGGGACTATTTGAGAGAAATAGGAAAAAGGCTTGTGACATGCGCATAAGTTGTTTTCAGGTTTATTCCATAAGCTCTCTAAGATAGCTTACTGAAAACAGTTTTATTTAATCTTGTTACAGAAATAATAAGCATTTACGCTATAACCACTTAATTAAGCTATTTACCCAGACAGGGCCCAAAGCATTAACACATCAATAAAACATGACAAGAAGCCTTACTCATAAGCTTTGCCTCTCAAATCCACAGTAGCTGGATGGATAGCAGGTTTTCCGATTGATGTGGCTCCAGGATTAGGAGACCAACGCTTCACCGTCATCATAGCCTAAAGTTCATTGCAAACACATAATACTGTCAAAAAGACATTCTATAAAATGGACTCTGTAGATACATTATATAAAACCATCGTGAATGAATACTGAACGTGGGAAACATACTGAAATTGGAGCAGCACCACATTTCCACTTGTTTACAGGATTCTTCAAGTTAGTTACAGTTGCCAGGTATCCATTCAAACCAGCAGCTAGTATATGGTAGCAGATGTATCCAAGAACCTGCAACAATACCCAACAAATTATTATCATCGAAACTGATGCTGATTAACTAACCTAATACCTAACCAAAGGAAACTAAATCAACATACATATGCATAGTCACAGTCAAACTTTGATGGAAGGGACCCTCGAGCCTGATATCCAAAAAAGTGGCAAATCGCATTGAATTTCTTTCCCTTGTATGTGCCTTCTTTCTGGCGCTTGTTTATCTCTACTTCCACAAGGTATGCTAGAAGTTTCTCAGTCTCAATCTACAAGGCATTGCATAGAGAGGAGAACAAAGACATGAAGGAACTGAAATTCTAGCAAATTATATGAATAACAAAGCATCTGGTGATTATTACCTGAGACAACTGTGCTGAGTCATCTGATTCAGGATAAAGTAGAAGCTGCAGCATTGAAGTTCATGTCAAGTTAGATTTTTCGCTGTATTCATTATTACAAACTTGACTCGAGTCGAGGCCATATTTAAGCAAAATATACACAAGTTTACCTGTCTCCTAATAAATGGTGGTAGAAATTCAAATAAAGCAGAAGCCCATGGTGAAAGCTGACTAGCTATCTTCTCAGCATCAACACCTTGTCTGAGTAAAACGTGAATTTCCTGAGATGCAAAAGGTTTTTCCAAGAATGGATTAAGATTGCATTCTTTACCATATTCATAAGAAACAATCAACTAACATCAATGACAAAAGGCCTATTTGGATTGACTTATTTGAGATTAACTATTGACAATAAACACTTGTGAAATGGTTTAGGAGAGCTCATGAAAACATGTTATAACATGTCCAGAAGTTGTTTTCAGATTATTTTCATAAGCTTTCCAGGATAGGTTATGAAAACAGCTTATAGCTTATATGAAACTAGTTTGACTTTATTTAATCTTTTATTATAGAACTAGCTTATACATAAACATTAATATGATGAGCACCCATGCTATAGCTTATAAGCGCTTAATTAAGTTGTTTATCCAAACAGGGCCAGATCAAACTCAAATTTCCTGAAAGCTTCAACAGCCTCAAATGGCTTTTAGAAACATACAGATCCATGAATACTCTAATATTCAAGAGTTTCATATTGTTTTGTAATCGGGAGGGGGCATACTGTTTAGGAAGAAGGCTTACCTTCAAAAGTGCATACACTTCAGGAATGCTCTCAATCAGACCCTCTGGAATAAGGATTACTCCATGATATTTGTCTGAACAAAACATAATAATGTGATATCAGATCTCAAAAAACCGGGAAGAAAAAAAAAAGAAAAAGTGAAGACTGGAGAGAGATAATTCAAACCTTGTTCTGATCTAGCCTGAACTGCATCAGCAATCTTTCGTGAAATTTCAAAAAGGGTAAGCTTCGATTGAGCAACCTCCTCACCAAGAATTACCTGAACAGAGCATGGTAAATAATAGTTAGTCAGCATCAAACAATAGAACAAACAGACGGAAATAAATGATGCAGGACATTAATTCATACCATGTTTGGATGGGACTGAAGAGTGCATTCCAATGCAACATGTGATGCCTTGCGTCCCATAAGACGAATGAAATAATAATACTACAAAAGAAAACTCAGTCAGAAAGGTACTTCAAAAGGAAATGCGTTCATATCATATGCATTTACTAGGATGTTAGATTTCCTACCTTCTCTGCAGAGAGAGCATCAGTGCAGACATTGCTGATGAGCTGGGAATTCACCTGAGTAGACAAAAAAAAAATCAAGATAATTCGTTTGTTCAATAACGTCTCATGTTCTATATGAATCATAACGTAGAGAAAATATATTGAGCTCAATCCCAAGTTAATTCTCAATAGTGATTAAATAGTAGTTGTCACCCTGATAGGAAATATACCTTAGAAATTGTGTCAAAGCCAACATTTGTTTCCACAAACTGGTTTTTAAGATCTCCATTCAAAGTCACAGGAACACCAACCACCTGCATAATCACAATAACCATGATCAGTAAATTAATACAGAAATTGAACACTGAAACTAGAGTAAAATAAAACATAAATTCATTGATCAAATAATAATTATGATAATAAGTTATTCCATTTCAGATAATTAGACAAATCAAGTTCCAAAACGACCGATTATATACCTTTGTAGGGCATTTTGCAACAGCAAATGTTTCTGCAAGCTGTGCGGCATCTGTGTTTGATGTCACACCTGATAAAATACAAAATTCAGCATTTAGAAACGCCTTTTAAAGATGTGATTGTTGCCATAGATGAAGATCCAGGAAGAATTATACCTCCAATGATGACAAGGCCATCGAGTTTCAAATTGTTGCATGTAGCAAGAGCAGCATTAACTTGTTCAGTGGTCCTAATTTGATCTTTCGTCCGCCCAAGCAAATCATAACCACCTAATAAAGAACATACATCGTATGATAATAACAGGTTAAAAAATTTCTGAGAAATAATCGATTGACTAATAATAACAATGGCTTCTTTAGTCACAACCAACCTTGATTTTTGTATGTGGAGAGAATATCGTCAGTTATCTCCAAAGTTTTCTGAGAAAATAGACCTTCTGACCCACCTGAAGAATGGAAAAAGAGCATGCAGATTTATTTCCTCAGTTTTCTAACAAATATCTGCATTACATGGTCAATATAATAGCATGTGTTTGGCTAAAATTAAAAAACAGTGATGCCATGGGTTAGCAAAATTCTCTAGTTCGTGCATGTTAGGAATCAAGGCGAGTTTCACTGTGAATTTTTTTAAGCTCTAAAGTGTAGCTTTAGCCAAAATCACAATGGTTCAATGCTGTCAAACCCACCACCAGTCAAAATTGTGGTTTTTTTAAAAATAACGGCAATTTTAGTCTTGGAACGCGAGAAAATTGATTGGAACAAATCTAAACACTCACCGCCAATCCAAGCATACATAGTTTTTTAAAAATCACGGCAGTTTTGGTCTTTCATAGCAATAAAATTGATTCGAATGAATCTAAACACGCTAATATAATATATTGCATCAAGAGTTATCAATCAAAGCAATTAACAAACAAAGTTAAGATCAGTCATGCAAATTACCAAGAAATCCAAGCAAAACATTCTTAGGATTGTGAATCTTGAGAGCAGAGTGAAGACCCCAAATAACATTGTGTCCACCAGGAGATTGTCTTCCAGAAAAAACAATTCCAACTCTGCCACAACAAAACTTGTGAGATTCAAATCAAATCACACAAAATAAATCAAACAGATTCACAACAATGCCGACAAAAAACATTAACAAATCAAAACAAAATAGATAAACTAACCTAATAGGGGGGTGTTCAGTTATGATCTGAGCATCAGGAACTTTAGCAGTAGCCCTAAGAAAATGAGCCAAAGGGTGTCCATAGGTATTAGGGAAAGATCTACTTATAGTAGGCTCATCAGCTGGATCAGCAGTTGTTGTTCCATCACCAAATTCAACCCTAACAGTTGTTCCCTGCACATCAAAACAGTAACAAATCAACCCCATTACATAAAAAATTCATCACCATTCATCTAAAAAACAAAGCTTTATAAACCCAAAAATCAATTAACCAAAAAACAAGTCCACCCCATTTCATCAAAGTCAAAACCAAATCAAAAATCAACACCATTACATTCAAATTCATCACCACCCATCTCAAAATCAAATCAAAAACCAAAACTTTATAAACCCAAAAATCCAAAAACATAAAAACAAGTCCACCCCATTTCATCAAATTCAAAACCCATGTCAAAAACAAATCAAAACTTTAACAAATAAACAAAAAACCCAAGATCTAAATCACAAAAAAAATAAACAAAAAATAAAAATTGTTCATGAACACTCACTTGAAGACAAGGAGGGAGTTCAGGTTGGTACAAAGATCTAAGCTTTTGAAGATCTGAGAGTTCTCTAGGAATACCATAATCAGAATCCATGGTAGTTGTTGGCGAGAGATACTATGTTCTACTAAGGAGAGTGAAGTGTGAATAACGTTTGTGTTATGTTTTTGAGTGTGTTGTGTTGGGTAACCCTTTTTATGTTGTACCTAAAACAACAACTACTTCAAAACCTACCTAATTTTTTTTCTTTGGATTTTCAAAATCAATGACCAAATTAATATATTTTTTTATTCTTGAAGAGAAAGTTACCTAGCCCATAGAATTTGTGTACTTTTTATCTTTTTATTCTTAGCATATTCTTTCTTTTGGAAAAAGATTTACCCTTTTCAAATCCTATTTTTATGCCTCCTTTGACGCCACTTTTTTTATCTTTTTTAATTTTTTTTTTCTTTCTATGGTTTGAGATTTTGTCAGTTTTCTATGGAGAATAAAAAGTAGGACAAAAGGGTTCAAATTCAGTTTTTTTTACTAAAGATAAAATGTGGTTTTTTTATGATATGAATGAATAAAATATGAATGGGAATTTTGAATAGATTGGAATATTTGGTCTTTTTAGACTTATGCTTGGATTTGAGATTCTTTGTTTTCAGAATAATGAGGGCTCACAATATTTGGTGTTGAATTAATATTTGAGTGGACCACAGTTATTGTCCTAGTGCATCACATGCAAGACCAGTGATTTTGATAGGTAATTTTTTTATTTTAAAAATTGTGAATAAAATTTTATTGGTATTCTATTACTAATGGTTAATATTATATTGCTATTAATTATTAAGTAATTATTTATTTATATATTGAGAGTGACTTTTTAGGTTTTATATCGACATATAAAATATTACATAAGAACCTAATTAAAATATCAAGAATCATTTCATTTAAGTATAACTTAGTTGATATGGAAATTGCAGTACGTGTGAGCTCATATTCTTCATTTATTCACTTTAAATGTGAGTTTTTAGTTAATAGATTACTTAAAAGATATATCAAAAAACCATATTATAAGTCTCGACAGAGCCATTGGAGGGGGAGCATCAGCTCTAATGTGCACCGGTCTGGGTAGTTATCAAGAACTTTGTGATGATAATGACAATGGTATTTTTTTTTATTTGAATCACTAACGACAATGGTATTAGAGAGTGTGATATTGACACAATAATATTGAAGTGGAATTAAAAGTTAAAATCAAAGGACAAGACGGTCAATCCTTAAAATAAAATGCAAGGCAGCCAAGGTGGTTCAACCTTAGAGACGTTCTCGCATGTTTTTTACAAGGTTATTATGTTCCTAAGTGTTTCAGATTCTAGTCTAAGTGCCTCTATTTGTCAAAACATCCAAACATTTTATTTTAGGACCAGTAAGAACACAATATCATGGTTCAAAATTAATCAATCTATAAATTATCACATTTTCATGCATGATACGATGCTAATCTATATTATAAATTTATCACATTTTCATGCATGATACGATGCACATTCGTGATTATATGATATATATGCATACTCATTGTTCTTATTACTTATGTATTATCTTTCAATTTTTTGGACTACTCACCCTTCATTATTTATGTGTGCATGTTTACGAAAGCACAACTTTTGTAGATTGTCTGTCGATGATTCAAATTATGTAAGGAATGTGTCCGTGATATTTTATATAGTCTTGAACAATTTTATCGTAGGTAAAACAATTGGATCAATAGTATTATTTTATAAATTATTTTAGAGAGAAAGCCAATTGTCTCTTAGATCATAAATAGTTTGATAAACCTTGGTTCCTTTTGCTACAAGATATTTTAATTTAGGACATCTTATAAATGTTTTGTAACATCCTAAGCCTTTTATTTAAAATTAATTTTCTATACTTAATTTAAGTCTGCTGTAAAAATCATTCGTAAATAATTTATTTTATTAAGTATCTAAAATTTGATTTTATGGTGTTACATTAATGGTATCAATGACAAGTATATCTAATAAAAAAATTATAAATTCATAGAAGTTTGATTTCTATGCTTCATAAGACAATTGATCAGCCAAATAGAAGTGCATATCTCCCATAACTGCAGGGAGAAATTCATTTTTATATATTGATTCTACGGTCACGGTTTCACCATCATCAATCTTCATTGAACCTGGTTTTGGATAACATACTGACATTCCAACAAGGTAACCTTTCTCATTTCCTGCTTCTTTTCCCGTTCCATATGTTGGTGTCGATGTACACAAAGTCCTTCCATCCTAATTAATTAATCCAAAATAAAAAAAATTAAGAAAGCATTATCACAAGATTAATTTGACTATATATGAAATCAAGAAAACGTATTATCCTTTAAGAAATACATTGAGATAACACAACAAAATTTATTCAAATGAATAATAGTAAACTTTACCTGTCCGTATAATGTTGCATTAACAACACCTGTATGTGCATGACCAGAGGCGTATATAAGATAACCACCTTTCTTCATAGGGATGCTTGCTTTTTGAACGTGGAAAAGGTTTGTACTATTACTTTTTGGAATAGTAAACTCTGCCTGTAATAAATTTAGAGATCTTTGTGGATCACTTGTATCTTACGTGCAAAGTAATAAAAAAAATATTATCATCAGGTTTAAGAAATTATCTTATTTTGTTTTTACATGCAAATGATAGTTTTTAGTATTCTATGATTTAAATAGAGTTTCCCTGATCCTCCTACTAAGGTTTTCAAACACAATCGCCTAAGCCACATATTGGTCATGACATAATTTAATTAACCACAAAATAAAAAATAATAATTTAAATTACATGCTTACCTGACAATCGTGGATTGTTTCAGAACCATTTGTTCTTACCCGATCAGTGATGTCAAGTAAATAAAATCTAACTGGAATTTGGTGTTGGTCCCAGTTAACCCAGGTTATGTTGTATCTTATGGCAAGATTTCTCCTTGGTGCTTGAAATCCCTTTCTCATTTTGCACTGAAACTTATCTTGGCAACAAAGGACTCCTGCTTTATATTCAGGAGTCACTTTTCCATGGAATCCAAATGTCACATCATAAAAATTTTCAGGGAGATTAAACTGGTCACACCTACATTGAATGCAAATTTTCTTATTTTTAGCGCCTCGTGTATCAATGACCAGCAGACCCAACAACCATTTCTCTTCCCACCCTTCTGTAATATTTGCAGGGTTACCTACTTCAACCACAAATGGATAAGGAAGTTTTGTAATTGTTCCTCGTGTTTCACTTCCAGAACCCCATTGATGTGGAAGAATACCATTGTTGCATGTTCCATCATTTCTTTTGAAAATCGGATCCCCAGAAGGTTTGGTATGATCATTTGGATCTTGCGACGCTGACATATTCTTCTTTATAATATATTTTAAAATATACCAATGATGAATGTAAGTTTCATACAATGGTACAGAGTTTCCATGTTCATCAACTAGATCAACATCAAAGCTCTTGATTCCAACATGACCCTTTGGAAATTCAATATCAAACATTTGTTTTGCCGCGACTTCTCCGGGCCCTACTTCAAACTCTTTTGACAAATATATTGTTGATTGAATAACTTTTGAAGAATGTGGTTGTGAATAAGTTTTGCTTGATAGCATCACAAGTATTGATAATGAGAAAATAAACGATTTAGAGATTAATCTCATGTTTACCTGCATGCAAATGATTATTGTTACATCATTGGTTATGGATAATGCATCTACTATTATTATTTTGTGTAAATTAATAATGAAAATTAAAATAAGTGTTTCAAACGAAGTAGGAAAAATAATTGTGTAAATACCGTAGCGAAGATTATTTTTCCTTATTGAATTCTTTGGAATTGAAGTTAAAAATTTGTAGAATTCAATTTTGTGAAGATGTGGAGATCTTGCATGTTACCTACTTTTATAGTTGAAATCTAAAAGATTGGCATAACTTTGACATGTAAATATTGCATGTTTCATACTTTTTTTAACAATCCCAACACATATGTTGACTCCTATTTTTAGGTGTCAGAGGTGTTTTTATATATTGTTAAGTAGTTTTAACAACAAAAAAATCGTTAAGAATTTATCAGAAAATCTAAAAATGCAAATCATTTAGAAAATTCCTTTAATCTAGCTATTTTTTGAAATAAAAAATTTGTTCAGAATACATCTCAACAAAATATTTTACATAACAATACTATTTAAAAATATTAATTAGTTAGAGATTTTGGTTGTTTTATTTTTCATTGGAAAAAAATGAATCATACTTAGTAAAATATTTCTTTTACAAAGTAAAATAAGTAAAATAATTGTTATTGTATATACTTTTTTTTAAGAATGTTATTGTATATACTCGTTAACCGTTGGATCAATATAAAGTCATTTTTAATATACAAAGCAACCCATCTCGCAATATCTTGTGGTGTCACCCTTTATCAATTATCATTACAAATAAAATTTAAGAGAACTTTATATTATTTTATTTTATTTTATATTTTACATATATGGTATTTTACTTTATATGAAATCATATATGTAAAATATAAAATAAAATAATATAAGTATAGCTGTATTCACGTGCTCGTCTTTCCGCTTTTTTATTGCGCTAACTGTGTATCTTATCAACGATATTTTATAGAAATTTGCTTGTAAATTACAAACAATATTTTATATAATTTTTTTTATATAGATTAAAATTATAAGTATAGATATTTATGACTTTCAAATGCAACAAATCATTTTTCTTAAAGAACAAATCATATTTATCTTTTCATATTGACAACAATAATATAACAAATATAATAAAAATTCTTATCCTTTTTAATACACCGACAATATAACATTAGTATAGGAAAATATGTTTATGTATATATATAATTGGAATAACAAAAAAGTCAGCCCAAAAGAGCCGAAGCATGCTATTTTTTTTTTATATATAACATAGAATAGATATAGATATATAGTATAGATAATGAAGTCTTTTAAAAAAAATCTTCCTTAAAAAAAAGTCTTTTATTATATCAATTTTTTACTTTCTTTGCAGTTTTTTATTTATTTTATAATTCGCAGGTTGTATATTTTTTTCTTTTTTTTGTAATATTTAACCAAAGATTAGATACGAATGGTGCCAATTTGGTTGAGACATTTTATATTCTCTTTGCTTTTAATTTAACAAATACATAAATAAATAAACTCGTTTAACATATGAACCAACATGACTTTTTTTTGTTAAGTAACTTAATAGCTAGAATTCACTATTTTTATAATTTGTATATGCGAATTTATGCATGCGGGTAAGCCGACCGGCCTACGCAATACCCACATACCCAGCTCTATACATGCTCATAACTGATCCATTCCCATTATACCCTTTACATCCCCATAATTTCACGTACCTGTTCCACGGAGCACCATCTTCATTCTCCACCAACATACATAAACCCTAATTCTCAACCTCACATTCGTTGCAGAAATGGCATCTCCTAACGGAGGAGAATGGATACAAGTATTCAAAGAAGGAATTGGTTTGGTTTTGGGCCGTTGGTCTGCACTCCAATATGCCATTGAACAAGGATTGTGCGACTATGACTCTCACCTAGAAGCTCAAAACCCCGCTTCCAACATTCTTTCTTGGTTCATTCAATCCAAAGACCTTGATGCTTATGATCTTGAAAAGTTACTTGATAAAACCATGGATTCTTTCAAACTTGTGCATCAAGAGGGTAGTGTTGAAGAGGTCTCTATTTACTTCATTACTTTTTTAAGAAATATTTATTTTCACGTTAAAGTTACTTCAATGAGAGAAAAAAATAAGACACAGTTTCATTCTTCTATGAAACCCAGTTAAATACCCTCATTGGAGATGCTTAGTGCTTTAGTAAAAACTAAGAAATATAGTTTTTGTTATGACAAATACGGTATCATATTTTCGTGTGTATAGAAGATGAAAAATAAGATAGATCAACTCATATGGTGTATGTATTTTAATGTTCAAATACAGTAATTTTTCATTAAGATGAAGATAAATATGTACTGTGTTTGTCTGTATTCTAATTGTCAAATAACACAACTGTTTAGCAATTATGTTTTCATCAAGAATTTAAAATATGGTTTGTAGTTTAGGTTTCAATTCAGTGGTAAAAACATTGTTGATAACCTCAAGGGAGTTCAAATCTCTTAGAAAAGTTTCAAATGACTATTAGTGTTAGTGTTATTACAATTAATAATGATAATTCACTCTTCCCCAGTTTTAATAAAAAGATTTAAACTGTGACTAGACTTTGTTCGATGATCCTTGAAATTGCAGAGAATTGTGGTCAAATAGGTTTTGAGCCTTGGCGTAACCACAAATGCGACCTCAATTGCAGTCACATTGATATTGTGGCCTAGATGGAGGTTGCTGACCTTTGGTTACACATTTTTGCCGACGACTTTTGTGATAAGTTTTTGGGAATTAGTCAAATAGAATTTGAGCATTGCATATTCTGCGACTTGTTACTTGGTGAAAAACATGTATGTATGTATTCACATTGTTTACTTGCTTTTAATTTTTATGTACATGTTTGTGATTATGTAGGTAGCTAAAGTGCTAATGAAAATGTACGAAGAATGCTTAGTTGGTAATTTTAAGTCTGTCGAGCGTCTCAGGGAAGCTAGTCGTAATCAAGTTGCTCATCCTCCCGTGGGAAAGGTAAATTAAGGAACAATGCATTTGGAATGGAACTTAACTGTTCTATAATTGGTTTTGCAATATCAAATATATATAGAGTTCTAACTTATAAGTATGATTGATTTAGTTTTTTAAATGTCTACATGTTGTGGTATTTTAAGACAGAAGAATATTGAATTATTAATTGATGTGATGCATGATTTGGTCGTCCTATTCTATAACTTCATGCTAGAAGACTTAATGATACGCTGCGTTGCTTTCAAATTCACTCACAGAAACAGGGAAGAGGTGAAAATGTGTGTAGTATTATTCAAGTTACAGAAAATCCTCTGAGCCAAACTTAACCTTCAGAGAGACACTCTTCTGTCAACATAATTTTAAACAAATTTATTTGTACAATCTCATACCAGATTTCCCTCCCATATTCCTCCACAGTCCACACCCCAACTCTCTCTCCTATGTGTCTAATTAACATGCTTCTGAGCCCCCTTTGGCCAACACCTCTGGCCTCTCTGACATATTTGGCCAAATAGCTACTTGAGTTGTCTACGCTCGGCTTGATCAATTGCGGTTGTTGACACTTGATAGTGGTATTGAGGAATCTGATGAAAGTTATAATCTCTTTTACATAATATTTATGACAATTGAAATGATATAAACTGCTCTTGTGCCGTGTTAAAAAGAAGTGATCAAATTTAGGGACTGCTTGATCCCGTAGCTGAAGGTTGTTGATTGCATAATTTACTTGTTATGCATTAAGGATTTGATTTTATAATTTTACGGATCGTATTCTAATTTTGGCTCTTCTTATCTTATTCCATCTTAGAGTATGGTTTTATTAGGCTGTTCGGCTTTATTGGGGATTTTAGTCTACAGAAAGTTTTCACTGCAAACATTAGAGGCTTTTGAGTTTTGACGATTCAATGATATACAATTCGAGTATCTGAGTCTGAGTTGTTGATGCACCCTTCTTTGCCTGCATTCTAGCTTACCTTCCTTCATTCACCCCAATTCTTAGGCCTTTATTTCTTTTTAATTCTTGGCCATCAGCCCCCCTCCATAAACAAACTTAGATCAAACCTTTAATTTAGATGGAAATTATCTATTTGTGAACTTAATATACATTCTGTAATTGTAACTTTGATTGCTCTATGTAGCCAAGAAAAACATGTAGGAACATACTTGATTGTTGATATTCATGTGATCAACTGTTATGTAATTTCTTAACATGGGGCTAAATGATGGTAATTGTCAATTTGCTATATATGTTATTTAAGCATGTATGGTTGATGGATACACATGTTTCCTTGATTACACATGTCCAGAGAAACATTAGACGGTCGTTCACTTTACTTGAATTGATGTCCAACATTTTATGTTGTGCTAGGCTGTGAATGTTGATGGAGACGATGAAGATAGTGATTCTGACAACGAAGATAGTGGTTCTGGCGACGAAGATAATAATTCTGACAACATGGATGTGGACAATTCAAAATCCAAATCCAACATGAATTCCGCAAACAAGCCGGTTAATGGATCTCAGCCAGAGGTTGCTGATAAAGCAGATGATGGATGGTTTGTGGTTTCACACAAAAAAAATAAGGGTAAAAAGAAGTAAATGAAAATTATTATTTTTAAGGATATGTAGTCTTCTGTTTTTTTTTTTTTTTTTTTTTCTTTTTTTTTTATTTTAAAAC
>Ga0228711_1005037_pt1 | contig 20160 bp, 11 predicted proteins | sample MedpolnodulmetaG_2_FD_177996 | JGI IMG/M metagenome (GOLD analysis project Ga0228711, IMG submission 177996) | Root nodule microbial communities from Medicago polymorpha collected in Santa Monica, California, United States - brown nodules | ecosystem: Host-associated > Plants > Roots > Nodule... | reverse complement strand
GTTCCTGTCTTAGTAAAACACTCAAGAGCACAAGTTAAATACCAAAGAATTAATCAAAGTCCATTTAATCCTTAATCATTAAAGTTTATTATCTTTAAAATTAATTTGGGATTTTGCCTCAACAAATCATACGTGCATCACACCAAAACACATTTGTATCTTGTTCTTCTGCATCTATTTGATATGCATGAAAGAAGGATGGATTCTCCAACAATTGTCGTTGAAAATATTGCAAAAGACATCCAATCTCACCATACGTTATACTTCTTTGTCTTCTGGAAGTGATGCAGTTTCTTACATTCACCTCTGTAAATCCTACATTAGCTTTATGCTTGCATGTGTGCTCATAAGTTGAAATGTGGACTTTTGTCTTAATCCAGAGTCATTAGCCATATCAATCTCATATGCTTGTACTTCAGTTATCTTTCTAAGTGATCGAAGCATGTGTGTTGTCTTTGGTTTTTGTAGTTCATGGTTATGTTCATCTACAAACTCATGGATGACCAACTTTCTGTTCTTACGACGTGAAAGTGTAATTCTTACAAGGCAATTTGTTCTAGTATCGACTCTCTAATATTTTTCTTCATATGCATTTTTGTTCTCTTTCTTCTTTATCCCTTCCTCACAACAAACCAACCTACATGAAGTTGCACTACCATCTTCCTTCTTGTTTGTAAAATGTACTCTAACTATGAAGTACACACGTAAACCACAAGCAAACCAAAATTATTTAGCCTCTTCCATATTATCAAATCCCATTCCAAGCTCTAACTTCCAATCAACATTTGAAGATGCCATATTTGATCAAACTATCTAAGAAACAACAAGAACAACAACATAAGTCAAGTTATTAAAAAAGAAGAAGTAGAGTTAATGTAACATTGCAAGGCATTCTATATCATCCTTAACTAAATCTGTCAGTTTCTTTAATTATTACCAGAAACACAACACCAAAATCGCAGAAACGTAGTACCATAAATGCAAAACTCAGAAAACAGGAACACTAAAATTATCATGGCATGGTATTTTGAAGTATGAATTGAACTAGGGTCTCTCATGGCATGGTGATTAATCAAACAATGCATACAAAAAAATTAAGAAAGAAAGAATGACAAGGACACAAATTCTCAAGGATCAATCTTTATCATCCTCAAATAAAACCCTAAATTTTCTATATCATCCTCAAATAAAACCCTAAATTTCCTAAAATCAAATCCCAATGAATTGAAACTAGTTCAAAAAGGTTTGTTTAGTCTTCCTAATCAAGTGATGCTAATCTCTACTTTCATTGAAATTTTGATTTTTATTATGGTTTGTTCTCATTCATATGAGCATTTCAATCATTCAAAAGAAATAGATAAAGAAAAAACATTATGATGACATGTTCATGGAAGGCTGACGACGACGCATGCAGTGACGACCGGTGGTGGAGGAAAAGCAAATGATGATGGTGGTGGGTTTTGTTTTGAAGTGGGGGTATGAAGAAGAAGAGGAAGACAGAGGATGTGTGACTGATTCATATCTCACATGTTGTTTTGTGAGACTACATACTTCAATATATCTCATAAGAAATAAAAGTGATACGCTTGAAATTTCAAAGTTTTTGTAATTGAAATCAATTCAAGAAGGGAATTAAGTGATTTCGTAGTGATAGAGGCACACAAACATAACTTCCATAATTCAATGAGTTTTATAAACGACACAGAATTATTCATAATACAACTTCACCTTTCTCTCTTAATATGAATGGTAAAGCGGTTATAAAAAATAAACCATTTACCGAGTCAGTTGTTGTCATCATGCTTAATACTAGCGGTGCATCTCATTACTGGGAAATTTTTTATCAACTGGTTGGTTTGTGCTAAATAGAGTGCTTTAATCTAAGAACAAAATTAGAAGAGGATCCAACTATCCTTCAAGAAGCGTTGTCTTCCTTGAATGCAGACTTATGACAAGAAGCCATAAAAGATGAGATGGATTCTCTAGAGTTTAACAAGACCTAGTATTTGGTAGACTTACCTTTTGATTGCAAATCAATATGTTGTAAATGGATTTTGAAAAATAAAACCCGATCGAACTATTAATAAATACAAGGCTTGTCTTGTAGCCAAAGGTTTTAGACAAAATAATATATATATATATATAGATTTCTTGGACATCTTTTCTCCAGTCACCAGGATAACATCCATAATGGTACGAATTGATCTTGGTGCTATTCATAATATGGAAGTACACCAAATGGATTTTAAAAACCACTTTTTTTTTTATGGTGAACTTGAAGAAGAAATCTATATGGAACAACCTGAAGGTTTTGTAATCCATGGGCAAGAAACTAAGATATGCAAGTTAGATAAGTCTGTGTATGATCTTAAAAAGTCCATGAACTATGCCACGAAAAGTTTGACAACTTAATGATAAGAAATGAGAAACTAAGGTGTTGTGAATGCTCTGTAATCATTGTTGTCAAACAACTTTTATATGAAAGACCTCAGAAAAGATAATGTAATTAAGGGTATTAATTACCAAGTCAGAAAAGAGAATTTCCTTAGATAATTCTCACTATGTTGAGAAAAACTTGAGGAAATATAAATACTTTAACTGCAAACCTGCTTGCACACCATATGATTCAGGTGAAAAACTATTTAAGAACACTGCTGAAAGTGTGAGAGAAACATTGATAATCTTAAGTATGCCATTGATTACACTAGACCCAACATTATCTATGCCGTGGGAATGTTGTGCAGGTTTGTCTGTAGACCTAGTAATGAGCATTGACAAGCTATTGATAGGGTCTTAAGACTCCTAAATAGAACTATGAACCTTGGATTACATTATCAAATATTTCTGTTGCCTTGGAAGGATACAAAGTTGTAGATTGGAACACCTTATCAGATGATTCCAAAAGCAACCATTGAATATCTTTGAAGGAGTTGTTTCTTAGAAAATCTAAGAAATAAAATATATTTGCTCAGTCTGCTTCGGAGTCTGAGAAGATAGCACTAGCAACAGCTAGTGAAGAAGAAAGTTGGTAAGTATGCTTGCTAGTAAAGATTCCCTTATAGGAAAACAATTACAAGTTGTGTTGATCCATAATGATAGTACCGTGACTATTGCAAAAATCGAGAACCGTTAATGTAATAGTAAGAGATGACAAATACGTCATATGAACATAACTAATAGAGAGTTACTCTCTACAGAGGTGTAATAGTGGGTCATGAACACACTGATGAAAATTTAGTCGATCCTTTGATGAATGGATTAGCTAGAGATCAGGAAGTCAATAACACATTGATGAAGATGAGACTAGTGCCTATGAAATCACTCATGATGGTAACCTGACCTAAATGACTGGAGATCCCAAGAAATAGGTTCAATGGGTAATAACAAGTTGTGAAGTGATATAAGGTGAACATGCTATAATAAATCATAAGAAGCATGATTCCTGAAGCGATAAGAGGTTGAGATAATATAAACTCTTAATGAGATCTATACTCTATATGGAGTGGAGTACCTAGCCACAAGAGTACTCTTGATAAACTCACCTTTGTGAATGTGGAAGTGGGGACGCTTCCTATGGAATTCTAGGCAAAATTCCTAGAGCGTTCACTAAACCGGGATTGACGTATAGAGCCTTTAATGCACGGGCTTTTGAGAATACAGCTAAGAAAATGTTGTGTGTAGTTTGATGTCAGAGATAGAGTTCAAGACTACGAGTCATTCTAGTAAAATCTGAATCTTATTCACTATGCAAAGGTTAAAGTCATAAGACACCTTGGCTTATGCTATCTTAATAGAAACCTATAAGTCATTTTTTAATATCAAGTGGGGGATTGTTGGAACACATTGAGTGTTAGAGTATGAATTAAAAAAAAAATCTCATGTCAACTTTCTCAATTATTGCTCATTTATGAGGCGAAGTCAAACCATTAATTTTGTAACGGTCAAATGATCTTGATCATTGGATATGAAACTCATCTTTGCCTCATCACCTATAAATAGAGCTCCCATTCCTCACTTCTACTCATCCCAAAAGTTATTTTGAGTTGTCAAAGAACTTTTCCCTCTTCTCCCTCCTTTAGCTTGTGTTGACGAGCTATTCTTTTCTTCTTCCTCTTTTTCTGTTTCTTCGGATTGAAAGAGTGTTCTTAAGGCCATAGTCCCTTCGGTTTATAACGTTCCTTCAGAATTAAGAATGGTCTTAAGAACATAGTCCCTTCGGTAAAATTCGTCCCTTCGAAAATAAGAGTATTCTTAAGATGATTGTCCCTCTCGAGACAAAGTGTCCCTTCAGAAAAATAAAAATGATCTTAAGAATATAGTCCATTTTATGTTTTATGTCCTTGGAGAAGTTAGAGGTTAGAATGGTGGAAACATCATATTAGAGGGATCCTAGTACCATATAAGAGTGGTCTTAGTACCATAATAGAATAGTATATTTCTAGAACAGATCATATAGTGCAATATGGCTCTGATACAGTTGTAGCTGAGCTGTTTTATTCTAGGGGCGTCGTGGTTGATAATCTGCTTGCACAGTTTTGATCAGTGTCACAAAACGTCTTAAAGATAGCGACCGAATCCTCGACTCAGCCTAATAATCTCTTCGGTGAAAGAAAATATTTTTAAACTAATTTTGACTATTGTTCCAACAAATATATATGATCTCTTATGCATATGTATACGTATGCATGTATATGTACGTATGTATGGATACCAACATCTTCTACTTCAAAGATATACGGTGTAGTCATCAGAATCACAACTTTCTTGAAGGTTTTCGGTTTTTGACTTTTTCATGAAAATTGGGAAGCATTCCAACACCAACGTGACCAGGTTTGACAATTTGTCAAAATGGTGCACAATTTGCATTTAATGCAATCGAGATTCACTTGTCAACAAAATAATCATGGTGATGCCACACTCCTCTTTCCATCCAGACTAATTCATGTTTATCTCTTGTCTGGTTTGGTTTATTTTATTCGACTTTAAGTGTCATGCATAACAACGTTTATCTTTATCTCTGGTGTGATTCAAATAATTATGCATAATAATGTTATATCTGATGTTGTGTTTAAGATGATTGATTTTGCTATTAAAAAAGACTTGCAACACGGCTTATTATCGCTTGATTTCCATTCCTATGTACTTTTTTTTTAATTTTCACTTTAAATTCTTTTAATTCATTTTGAATTACTAATAAAAAATATATATATAATCAAATCTCCAACTTTATTCTGAAAACGTCTTCATGTGTGTTAGTGAATGTTTAGATCACACACCCCTCCAAAAGGAAATTCAAAAGTTTGACAATTAAAAAAGTGTGGAATACTCTGCTTGGTATTGCTAATGCACTTCATTGTCACTTTGTTAAATTATGATCACATCAATGGCTGCACTTGTGGTGCATACTTTTAGGTACCAGAGTGTGCACCTTATTTAAAACCTTGTTTGTATATCGTGATTTCAAGCAACACCTGAAACATTGACACCACTTGATGACATTATCCACATTAGTGACATGAATGAAAGACCATGATGCCCTAAAAAATAACCTCAGCCACAGTGTTTAATGTTTTTAGTGGATACCCTTTTGATTATATATTTTGCTACTTGAGGTATCCACTATCACCAGAACCTCCACCATTATTTGTCCTATTGACCCTGTAGTTACTATGTTCAACAATGGACACCCTTTTCGATGTTCTTTCAAAAATATGATACATTGTTTTACTATTGCACGTGCATCACTCCCTTGGGCCTACAAAAGACAAAAGTTTCTATATGTGGCTACTTTATTTTAGGGACATTTCTTATGTTTTTATTATAACTATCCAATTTAATTATGTGGTTTATATTATGGTTTTGAATTGCTGCAACCACAATTTTGTTCACAATATAGAAGTTTTTTAGGTATGTACAATGACATCGCAGCTGCAATATTATTAACGTATCTTGCCATAATATAAAGTTTGAGTAGTTCTACCAACACTCTTTTGAATACTCTCTATATTAAACCAATTACATTTTGGAAATGGAACCTACATGAAGTGGTGCAACATACAATGATTTCATCTAATAAGAGAACGAGTGCTTGAGAAAGTGTTCAAAAGAAAGTGTTGCTAGCATCCCTCTTCAAAGGTTTGATGTGTAACTATGACTGCAATTTAAAACCGTGGTTTATATATTTAGTGGGAAAATGGAAAAGACACCATTAATTTGATCATGTTAATGATTTCATAATATGTGCTCATATTATCATATTCAAGTTAGGTAGTACATTACTTAATCACACCATTCACCAATAGGATAAGTACGCGGCGATATGTGAGTTTGTGACACAAGCAACTGTTTATTTATTTTTTTATACTATAAGAAGGTCAAGTCAAGTAATGAACATCAATATCTAAAGCTTTTATTTCATATTTATGCTTCTAAAACTCTTACTTGTCTAATGAATGGACAAGTAAATGGATCATAGAAAATTTAAAAGAAGGAACATCGTTATAATGGAGACTGGAAAATAGTGTGATCTCAATCATGAATTTTAGAGGAATCATCATCTTTGTGTTGAGATGTGTTGCATGGAATTTGACATAAATCTTCCATGTTGCAAGGAAAAGAGTTACCAATTTGCATGTCAGCTACCATTTGGCGAAGATCAAAAGTTTCTTCTTTAAGTCTTGCATTCTCTTGAACAACTTTGTCATGTGACTCAGACACATGGTTTAGTTTATCAACAAGGTTGTGATTTTCAGTTCTGAGTCTCACCACTTGTGACCAAAGTTCATCCAAGTGTTTTTGTTTCCTCATCCTTGATCTCCTAGCTGATTCTCTATTTGATATCATTCGTCGATGCTTTCTTTCGTCGATGATGTTGAACTGTAGTTCATCTGCTTCATCAGAAGTAGTTGAGTTGCTGCTTAAACATGAAGGTGGAGCAAATGGATCATGGCCTGCTGATGGGTAATGGAAGTTTGGTAAACCTCCTAAAAGATTATTTAGATGGTAATTTGGAATTTCATTCTGTGGCAAGATAAAGTTTGGTTGAACATGGAATGAATTCTCAAGAGGAGTTAGATAATTGACTCCTCTCATCTCACTAGGAACCATGGCTAGAATTTTATTAGACTTTGAGGGTATTGATGGAAATTAAATAATATGCTAAGAGAACTGAAGAATGGTGTATGAGAAATGGATTGAATTTATAGGAAGATGATGGCATGAAAAGTGGGACCAGTTTGAGGAATGAGACATAGTGCTTAGGGCTTACATGAGCAGAAGTTTAACAATTATTGGGAAGTGCTGCTTAGTGTATGAATGTTTTGGTATGAGATAGACATCAATGAAAAGACTACTTTTTATTATATAAGTGGCTGTCTAGAGTCCATGTCATAATGCTTTTGGTTATTTATCTTATATGTATGGCTATGGATATTATTACTATTATTACTGGATGTAATTTGTAATTTATTACTGTTCAAATTAGTCATTTCCAAGATGCTGGTGTAAAAATTCATTGTTTGGTACAGTAGAGGATACTATCTGCTGGTCTTAGTGGTAAGGGACTTGAACATCTTATTCACAAGATTTAATTTTTGACTCCTACGTATGGAGAAAATTCGGTTGAAAGAGTGAATCCATTTTATGTACTCAACAGGTTCCTCAAAGAAGATTAGTCGTAGTAAACGGCTCCAAAGTTATCAAAGAAAATTGTGAGATATAATTGAAAATCTATATAAATTTTGTTTGTGTTCATAGTATATAGGAATTAAGTTGTTGCATAAATTCTAATAATTTGCTATAAAATGAAAAAGGTGAGCAAAACCTAAAGGTTTTAATTATGAGTTGACATGTGTCAATAATGACTAAATGTGATCTACAATCAAGTCTTGATAGGTAGCAGCAGTGAACTAAATCAATATGGTGTATACTTATATATGCAATTTAAAACCAATTTATTAGCACCTAAAAATAGTGTTTATGTCAATCCTATAGAAGAGTTGTTTATCTTGGGGTCCCTACCTAATTGCATAAGCAATTTTGAAAATAAAAAACTCTTAGAACCAATAATTCCTTATGATAGATGACGGCATGAAGACCAGTTTAAAAGGGGTAAGAATTACTATTTTATGGTCATTAGTATTGTAAATTGGATGACTCATGAGCCACTAACTTACATTAATTGAAGGGACCTGTGTTGGAGCAAATGCTTTTTATTTTAAGCAAGTAACATCTTGTCTTGTACCTAAATTTTAGTCATTTTATCATATGTAAACCATTGTGTTAATTAACGTACGATTCTATGTTTCTTATGTTCTTGAGAGCTAACAAAGTACTTTGTCATGATTGTGGGAAAACTAATAAGCTATTAAACTATGTTCCTATAGTGTTACCTTACAACAATTAATTCTATTTAAAATGACAAGTATAAATCATTTTGATGATAGCTACATCTAATTTACCCATTAGTGGTATAATAAAATGATTGTGTCTTTAGTTAAAAGTTGGATGGTTAGTCTCACATATCAATCGTTTTAATTTAAATATTTTTAATTTTAAAAGTATTATAACTAATTCAAAAGAATTATCTAAACCCTTCCGAATTATCATCGGATATTATTTGAGTTTCTCAATTTAGAATTTTGTATTACCAAAAAAAAATCATGTTTGGAGAGTATTCTTTCATGTATTTTCTTTGATGGACAATTTAGACAATTAAATTAAATCGTTACTAAGTAATAAAGTGTTAAGTGAGTATCGTATCTATATGGATTTTCGTTCCAACTAGACAATTCGCGTTACTTATTTAAAACATAGAATAAAAACAATTAAAATAAAATAAAGTAAATATGGGTGGAGTTTTTGCAATTTAATCTGTTTGCGCAAAGTAGTTGTTTATTAGTAACTTAGTTTTTAATTGCAGAATGTTAGTGACGGTTAAGATTCTTCAAATCCCCTCTATCTATTTGTTGGAATTAAGCAACAATCAAGTCATTTAGATATTGGTTAAATGGTACCTATTTAAGTGATGAGTTCGTTGAGTTATTATGCTCCTCCAGTTGTTGCGTTGCACCAGATTCACCTAAGGTATATGTGCTCTAACAGGTATAGGGTCGTCAATCTTACTGGTTCTAGTTATGTCTATGCACGGGGTATTAGGTGGGATCTTGGTAATTAAAACATAGACTTAAATTAGGGTTTCTAAATTTGTCCTAAAGGGTCGCTCATCTATGAATCTTAAAAGTACATCAACATACTCTCTCTTTGTAGTTCTACATACGAATAACCATATCTACCTTACCAAAGATGAAAAGAGTAAAATTACTATGCAACATATGGATTCGGATTTCGGCCAAATTTTGGGTTCATACACCTTTCCTAGGTATGTCACGTCCCTACGCCTAGTGAAAGCATTAAGATCTTTGCATAATATAATTAAACAGGACACATAAAATTAAATAGATCCAACTAATAAATTAGAGGTTCATCTTAGAACCCTATCCAATAGGGTTTAGTTACTCATGCTAATTAAAGACAAATTACAAAAGAAATAAAACATGCCCTTGAGACTAAGGTTGAGGAGAGAGACTCCTCCCTTGAAGCTCCTAGCGCTTGCATTCCTTGAACCGCTTCGTTCTGAATGAATAATTGTGAATGCGAGGGGTTGTAGTTATAAGCTAATTTCCAAGTGGGCTTGGCCGAAAAAATTGGGTTTTTTTTTTCCACAAACCTGTGGAGAAAAGTTGTTTTTCCCCCGCTTTTGCACTGACGCTACACGTGGGCTCGCACCCGGGGGCGCGCCAGTGCAATTTTGCACACCCTGGAGCGGGCAACATACACCTGGAGGCGTGTGGCACTGTTGTTCTACGTGTTTTCGTCTTTTTCTTTGTTTTTTTGAGTATTTTCTTCCATGAAACTTGTCGTGTGACTTGAAATAGAATTTCTCCTCTTTGTAATGTCTTCAGAGACATCTTAAATCTTCATTCATTGTGTTCTCAAATCCTTTTAAGATACTTTGCTTTGACGATTTGCATGATTTTGCCTTGAATTACATCAAAAACACCCTAAAACTGCTTGGTTTTGAGAAAACTAAAATTACATGACCCGAAATAAAAACATTATAAAATATCCCAAACAACATCAACAATCGCTCTAAAACTCCTCTAATTTGAATCAAAAATAAATGAAAATGACTGAAAAATATGCTAAAAAGAACGACAGATGATCTATCATCACCCTTTCTTCCTTCCTTTTATCCAAAGTTCTCACCGGTCACCTCTTATTCCCTCTAAAGTCACTGTTGCTCATCACGCTCTCTCTAACACCACAACATTGTGTTCATTTGTATGCTTTTCCTTTCTATCTCACTTTTGAATTTTAATGCTTTACGCTAAGCTATCTCCAAATTCATTGGATGAGAACTAAATAGCACTATGTGCATGAGGCCAGTGGCACTTATTAGAACAAGTTTATGGTATTACACTTGTCTAAAAACCACTCTAATAACCATCACAATTCATAAGGGTCCTTATCGCTTCAGGTTTACTCAACAAAGTTTTTCTGTTCACAACATATTAGGAGCTGCCAAATCTGTTTTCTTCTCTAAATAAGTACTTAAACTTTTTTATGCTTCCCATTGTTGTTGCCTAATATACCTTATTAATTCTATCTCGTTCAAGGCAACAAAAAGTAACAGTATCTTTTCAATATGCATGATTTGAGTATAGTTATTGATGATAGCTTTGTTATTTTGCTAATTTGTCTCTTCTTATGGCCCACTTGCATGACAAGATAATAAAAAAAAAACTTTAGAATTAAATCATAAAGTAGGATATAGATACATACAAGACATAATCGCTGAAACATCGATACTGTTAATAATTTGATAACATCACATACTTTAATATAATATATATGTTAGTGTCGGATGTCCGACATCAAGACACATCTAATCTAAAGATTGTCTGTGTTTCATAGGATTTAAATCGTTCAGTATGCACGTAACTCACCCACCATCTCCATGATAACTATAGTGTCTTTTTGAGATTTGTCATCCCCCTGTGAAACAAATTCGATGCTGCCTTTTTGAAGTATATTTATTTCAAATCCACTAGGTGTTATCGTCCATGAACTTGTTATTACCTCTTAAACATAAGATGTGATAAATTTTAATGCTTAGAGAATAGATACAATGGTTGGAGCACACATTCTAGTAACTCTTATTTATAATAGATTATAATTATAACTCCATCAACAAAACTATAAACGAATAGTGTTTTGATCATAACACATGTGTATAAGAAAACAGAACAACTTTAAAATAATAACGAAATTAATTTTTTTTTAAGAAGATAAATTAGCCCACCTAAATTACGAAATAAAAATATATATTTTTAGGAGTAATAGTCATTTTGATCCTTGAAACCATAATAGTCCTCTAATGTATCGAAATTTTAAAATAACCATTGACTGTGCACTATATTAGTCAAAATAGCTTATTAAATTAAAATGATTTGTTAATATTGTCATATTAATCTCTCAATATACTTAGTTATCGTCATATTAGTTTTTATAAGTATTTACTTACTATCATATCAATCTCTATATTATTAAAAGAGTTAATATCAACATTGAAGGACAATTTTCACGTTAAAAACTGTTTGAAATAACCGAAGTGCACAATCAAAGATAAGGTTGGAATTATGATAAGAGAATATAATAGCAACTATTTCATCAAAATGACTATTTTTCCTTTTTTTTTGTTAATCTCTCAACTTACCAAAGTGATGACCATGTAAAGGTTTTGGCTTAATAGCAGTTTTGACCCCCTATATTTCAAGAAGTTGTGATTTTGGCCTCCTAATAAAATAAAATACAAAATCGCCCCCTAAGTATTGCCCCTTTTGCAGTTTTGGCCCCCCATGTCAATTTTGACCAAGTCAAAGCTGACGTGGACGCCACATCTGTAATTTTTTTAATTAAAAAATAATGATAATTACACATGTGGCGTCCATGTGTGCATTGACTTGGTCAAAATTGATCTAGGGGGTTAAAATTGCAAAATGGGCAATATTTATGAGGCAGTTCTGTATTTTATTTTGTTAGGGGACTAAAATCACAACTTTTTAAAACATAGAGGGCCAAAGCTGCTTTTAAACCAAATGTTTTTAAGAAAAGTATGACTTGGCTTAATGTGATGAAGAGTGTTCAAAAGGGTGTGTATGAGAGTTTCACAGTAGCATTCCTCTTAAAACATATATGAAGCACACAAGATTTGATCAAAAAAGTTTTGTAAAATTTATGAGGCCAACATTAATCTCTTTTTGTGTTTCTTAATTTTCCTTGGATGGGAGTGGATATATTAATTGCAACATCATAATACTACTCTTTCGGTTCTAAATTATACTTCATCCGTTTTAAAATGAATGTCGTGTAAGGTTTTTACACACATATTAATAAATGCATTAATTAAAAGAAAGAGAGATGTTATTTTACCAAATTAACCTAATCAATTATTGGTTTGTTTTTTATTAGAGAAAAAATAATACTTTGGAAGTAGTGTATATAATATTAATTGAAGGATACAATTGAAAAGAAAAAGTTACTATTGCATTGAAAACTGAAAGTGACATTCATTTTAAAATATTTTTTTTTTTGGCTAAAACGACACTCATTTTGGAACGGAGGGAGTATGTCATTCTAACAAAAGATTGTTTGTCATAAATTATATGTCATTTTACGATATCAATAAATCATTAATGCTTATTTTTTTATTATAGTACCCGTTACTATTTTATTACGTTATATTTTTTCAATTTTTTTAATTTATGTTTTTCATACCATTAATAAATTATATTTTTGTAAAATAACTTATATTTACTCTTTTGTATACAACATTAATTGTGTTTTTTAATATATGTGAAATTATTCGAATGATATATAATTTGGGATGGATAAAGTATATAATTGTTAGGCGATTTTCCACTATTGAACTTTCCTTACATTTTAAACTAATCTGATAAGGGTAAGTACAAGATGGTTGCTAAAAGAAAAAGGGAAAAAAAGTTTGATAGTGGTGAAGTACAATTAAAGAACATTAATAAACCATCTCAAAATTAAAAGGTCAATGTGTTGGAGTTTATGTGGAAGATTCTTTGTAAATCCATTGTACTTGCATGAATTCCTAGGACACGAATCATAATGCTTTGTCATTACGTAAACAATTAGAGTAGAAACCTCAATTTAGCATCCCATGCCTCTCTCCCATGGACTATATCGAGTGAAAATAATTAGTCTCACACAACATGAAAAATAAAAGTTAAATATCATTTGAAAAAGATATTCATAATATTGTCTGATTGTGCCTCAAATATAATTATATTCCGTTGGGAAAATCTATTCTAAACAATAAAAAAAATGTATACAGTCAATAGCATTTTAGACTCTTTTTTTGACAAAATAGCATTTTAGACTTAAATGTGCTTTTATTTTATTTTTATTTTTTTGGTATAAGAGAGGGTCAAAGCCTAAAACGTGTTTTTAATCTTCTTATTTTAACTAACGCTAGTATCCTATTTTTAAATCCGGAATTTTAGTCCCCAATTTCACAAGTTTTAGAATGTTTCCCCAACACAGTTTGATGTTATTTTTTAGAACATGTCATATTCGTTAGTGATTTGGAATTACATTTGATGATATGCCATTTTTATTTGTACTAGACTTTTGTTCGTTGATCATGGATCCAGTAACACCCCTATTTTGAAAGTGTTTAAAAAACACAATATAATAGAAAATGTGAGAAATTTTGTTCATCTTCAAGTAAACTACTATCTACTATGGCATCGACATATATTGATCACTCAGTCTCTTCATCTTCAACCTCTTCTTCAAGTGTTGTGATATCTTCATATAACCACACAAAATATTGTGCAAGTCATCATAGAAGAACATACGATGTGAATCATTGTTTTCAAAGATATAATAATAATGGAGTATAGCATATTAAATGCACAAAAATAATTACACATATATCTTTAATCAACTCATAGCAATCATCAACAAACTATGCAAGACCATGACTCATGCATCCTAGACAACAACTACTCAAACCAGTGGCGGAGCCAGGATTGTTACAAAGTCTTGGCAAAAAAAATTTGCAACATATTTATAGGTGTTTACATAAGAAATTGCAAGCAAATAATCAAAAATCTAAAGAAATTGCCCAATTTATAGATGTTTATATAAGAAATTCAGAGGAATTTACATAAGAAATTGCAAAAAATTTGAGTTGGAACCCGAGCACGTGCCCAAACACAACCCCACCTTTTTGTGAGACATTTCTATTAACATCCCTCCAAGACCTTCATTTGGGCGCCTGCCCTAATTCCATCACGACAATAATCCCTCAACATTCCCTCGATATAAATACAAGGATATTCATAAATAAATTCACCGTCAAATGACACTAGCTCATAATGGACTTTAGTTCATTTAGATTGTCTTACACTTTCTTTATCGTTCTTAAAGAGTTTTTCACTTAGATCACATGTTTAAAGTCAAAGTAATTGTATATCTATAAGATATTATCAACATAAAAATATTGATCCAAATAAAATCTCTTTTCTGACCTAGTAATTATAATACCATGAATTTTTTTTCGCTTCTACAATGTTTCATAACAAAGTTGTTGCACACCAATGACTTCACAACATTTACCCCATGAATTTTTGAATTAAATAAGAGTAAGTTGTCTACATATGACAATGCAAATGCTTGCTACTTTTAGTTTTATAGTAAGCACATTTATCACTTTCATTCTAACTTTTCACATCAATTCTTAGGATCTTGCTTAAGACCATACAAAAATTGATCTAACTTTCATACCCTAATTTCTTGCACATGAAATACAAAACCCTCAGGTTGTTCTATATAGATTTCTTCTTTCACATCACCATTTAGAAAAGCAGCTTTATTATCCATTTGATGTACACCAAATTATGAATAAGAGCTAGAAATATTAGAACCCTAATGAATGGTAACCTTTTGACCCGAGAAAAAATGTTGAAAAAATCTATATTTTCTTGTTGTCTAAATCCTTTAGCTATGAGACGGTCCTTGTATTTATCAATTGTTCGATCAATTTTTTAAAATTCATTTACAACCTATCAGTTTGCAACCAGGATTCAATCTACTAAATGCCATGTCATATTAGACTTTAGTTAGGATGGCGAGAGATTAAAAGAATTGAAATAGTAGAGTAATAAATAGTAAAGAGAATTTACATAAAAAAAATAGTAAAGAGTATCATAAAAAATTAATATTAATGTTTATTGATATATTAAGTGACATATATTGCTCAAAAAATTAAAGTGACATATAATTTTTTTTGTTACTAAAAATGACATATAATAAAACTTAAATATCTTTTCTTTAAAATTATGTATAATAAAATAGGAATAGAGTAACCGATAATGTCAAGGACAATAACTTTTTTTAAAATATTTTGAGTAGATTATTTATCAGTACAGAAGCTCTTTTGTCAATTTTTATGGGTGGGTCCCCTTTGTAGCATGGAGAATGTTAAGGTTTAGAGGCAAACAGTTGACACCACCATATTGGTGAAATTTATGACCTATACGACTACTCATAAATAATTATGTGTACTATATGGGAAAAAAAAGTAAGAAAAGGAAAAGTTGAAATAAACAGGATGACACTGTTCAGCTGTCTTCACATTTGGCCAATATATGTGGTTGCGTCGAATTTCTGTGAAGTGTACGTACGGAAATGTGTTCCCTTCCTTCAAACATGAAACTTGTTGGATTCTTTCTTTAATAAATAAAGAAAATAAATCTCGAATTGTGTTTGGATTGATCGTCTAAGAGAGGAAAAGAAGATAAGATTTTACTAAAAAAAAAACCATATTTAATTTATATTTTTTTATTTTAATTTTTTTAGGAAAGATTTTTATAATATTTCAAATATTTCTTAAAAAATTACATTCGAAAATATGAAGGTTACACACACGTTGACTTAAAAGTATGAATCAAAAGTGATGATTGAAAATTTTTGGAAGACTAAGATTTTTTTTTAAGGAGATTAAAGCAAAAAATTGATATATTTATAAAGACCAAAAATATTTTAAACCTAGTTTTTTTTTAAAGGAATTTACTAGAACACACTCACTAGTTTTTATGTGGGAGTGTTTTAGCAAGCAACACCTTATAATATATATAACTATTTTTAGTTATAACTTGCTAAAACACACCTAAAAAATAAGTGGGTGTATTCTAGCAAACGTCTATATGAATTGCTAACATACACTCACTTATTTTTAAAAAGAATGTTTTAGCAACATTCACCTTAAGGTGTATTTTATAACTTTTTAGTTATATCTTTGCTAAAACACACTTTAATAAAATCTAGTAGGTGTATCCTAACAAACCTCTTTTTTAAATTATAGGCTTAATTGTAGTTTTAGCCCCCTAACTTTCTCAAAGTTGCGATTTTGGCCCCTAAGAAAAAAACTAGAAAACAGCCCCCTAAGTTTTGCACCTGTGGCAGTTTTGACCTCCAAGGCTGATATTGACTCGATCTACGCTGACGTGGCACCCTAAGTGAGGTGCCACATGTTATTTTTTTTTATTTTTTTTTGGTCTTGGGGGCCAAAACTGCTACAGTTGCAAAACTTAGAGGACTATTTTATAGTTTTTTTTAGGGGACGAAAATCGTAACTTTGAAAAAGTTAGAGAGCTAAAACTACAATTAAGCCTAAATTATAAGTGTAAGCATGTTCGTATGTGTGTCCTGTCGGTCTTGGAGCTCCTGCTTCATAGACTATAACCTCAAGTTTTCTAGATTTCTGCGCAATCTGACCTTTATCACAGTGTACGATCTTCCTCCCCCACCTGCTCCCAAACATTGAAATCATAATCTCTATTACTTGCACCTAAATATTATTCGTCACAAAAATGACTAATCTCAACCAACTGGTTTGATTTAAGTGGCCTACCGAAATAAAAGGATTCAGAGAAAACAAAATTAGCATGAGATACATACACAACTGTTTCTTTCAACAACAAAAAAAAGTACATACACAACTGTCTTCCTCTTCAAACAAATATACATATTTGTCTCTGAATTTTCTTCTTATGAAGAAACCAACTCCTTTTAAATTAAACTTTACAATATGCGAAACAACTTTGTCGTCCATTGTGATCCTATTCGATTTAAGTGATTAGTCTCCGCAAATGATATCCGGTTCATAAGAAAAAACTTCACCGAATGCCAACCAAATATACAAATCCAATAAATAAAAGAACCGGATTTATTTTTACTACAATTAACATTATTTTGTGTTGGTGTTATGGTCCACTCTCATTAGTGGTATATGGATATATCTTTTTTGATGAATATCTATGGATATATCTAGCAAAAAAAGAAAGAGGACACCCAACAAAAGTGACGGAGAGTGTTGGGTACGTAGGGGGACTTGATTTAACGGCTGCACATTTATGTGCCAACCATCTATGACTTGCATTGTCCAATTGAATACACCATATATAACAACTACACCCTAGCTAATTTCAATGGATAGCAATAATTAGTGAAACATGATATAATGTTTTTATGTGGGTCCTAATTTTCACAAACAAACCATAGCAAGCAGCAAGCGTGGGTGCTACCTACTTGTATGGCTAGTGCACCAACACCGCCCTAGCATCCAATTGCTAAGCCAGTCAACTCAACCCACCCACACCATTTCATTATTCTCAATGTTCCTCTCCTCCTTTACACTTACATTATACATATTAGGCTTAATAGGTCTTTACCCCCTGTAATATAGGTCATTTTTTGGTTTTCTCTCCTGTAAAATATTTTTTTTTATTTATCCCCTGTAAAAAAAAATTGTTTTGATTTACTCATCTAATAGGCCAAACAAAAACGAAAAATTTCTTGAAAAAAAAAAAAATTAGGTTTTTGTTTGGCATATTTACATCAGATGAAATCAAGCAAAGAAGTAACATCGGTGAGTGAAGATAATCTAGTTTAGGATTAGAGTAAAGATGATATGTTGAAAGTGCGGATCATGAACACCAAATCTTTATTTAGGAACGACTTGAACGTGCATATTTTTAGGTGGCTTCTCTAGATCAAAAATTAACTTATCACCTACCTCTAACATATGTTCTCCGCAAAATTTGAACCATTGGCCGCCTAAGTATTTTTCGTAACTTGCTCTCTTTGCCGTTATCAAGCGACGCTTATATCTTTTTTGAGCTTGTTTGTCCATGAGTGTGATTGTTTTCCGTGTTCCTTTTAGAAATGTCCTCGATATCTCATTTGGGAAGTGCTAGGTACAAAACAAATTGCAGTGTTAATTAGATGTTATATATATATATATATGTGTGTGTGTGTGTGTACATTTCTAAAACATTAACAAAGCATTATAAAGATTTGTTGTAGGAAAAGAGCATGTTTTATTTTGTTCAAAGATTAGGAAAACAACATTATAATTAACATGATACTAATTGGAACCAATGAAGGAACCAACAATGTGCAACATAATAGTTGGGTTTATAAAAGAGACTGCAAGTGTCATAGACTAACCAAAAAGGGATTTTTGCCAATATTTACATCAGACAAAATGAAAAGAACAAATGACATCTCAAAGTCAAGATAGTTTACGATTAAAGTCCAAAGTGATACGTCAGAATAGTAGAAGTTCAAATAGTTCAGCAGCAAAGATCTACTTTGTAACAACTCGAACGTGCAAGTTCTTCAGTGACTTTTCGAGATCAAAGATGAGCTTATCACCTTGTTCCATCACACGTTCTCTGCAGAAATTGAATCACTGCCCACCCAAGTATTTTTCATAGCATGCTCTATCAGCGGTAATGAGGCGACATTTATACTTTCTTTGTGTCTGGTCATCAATGAGAGTGATTGTTTTGCGCTTTCCTTTCAAAATTGGTCTTGACACCTCGCTTGGGAAATGCTAAACAGGGAAATAACTAAAATATTAGTCTAATGTATATTAACATGGATAAGATGTATGCGAATATAGTTACATATAATTTATAAAATAAAGGTAGCATAACTGATTTTAAGCTAAAGAAAATGTACCATGACTTCTAATTTATCTTCCTATTATCTTCCTATAAAGTCTAGATAAATGCATGCATGTACATTATATGTATCCCGTTGACCAATTAACATTGTTGAAACAAATGGAAATTAAGCATCACTCCCGCATGTGCATCTATAGCTAGCACCATTTGACATTGATGTCTTCGAACATTTGGTGCAACTCTCATAATACAATACAAACTGGTTAGGATTTAATTTAGTTGTTTTCCAAATAGTGATGCAATATGTATCCTAAACAAATTATGCACATGAAATAAAGAATAATTCAATATGTATTTTTAAGTTGCGCGTAAAAAAACTCAAAGCATGTTTGTGCATAAAAAAGCAGACATTGACTAAGTTTATAAATTCAGCAATTGGCCTAACCTGAGACAGATTGGAATAATCGTTGTACGAAGTACGTTGAGAAAAAGTCGAACTGTGACTTAAGTTCTGACTAAGTTTTGACTCTGAACTTGAGAAGTGTTAAGGTCACGACAACAATTCAAGAAACATGGTCAAAAAAACAATCAAATCGGATTGTGAAATAATACGTTACTCTAACATTGTATTGTGAAATCATAATGCAAACTTACCAAGTCTTAAACTTCTCAATAACCGGATGATGTAGGTTGATGAGCAGCCTCGAACCTGACCAATTGTTACATATATTTGGGTTGTCATTGACTACAAAATGGAAGCAAAGAACTCATGGTAAATAGATGGTAAATGATAAAGCTATAGAGTATTTTTCCCATAGTGTTACATCAACTATATTCCCACTAAATAAGGAAAGACATCTGTCAGGTCATTATCAAACTTATACAAAATCCTATCATCTGATGCTGACAAAATAGAAAATAACACATTTTCTATTTAGCAATGTTTAGTTTTTTTGAATAAAAAAAAGATATGCATAATTTGTTACAATATAAAGGTGCAAATATATATATATATATATATATATATATATATATATATATATATATATATATGTTTTTTTTTTTTATATTTTTTTATTTTTTTATTTATTTT
>Ga0228711_1005034_pt1 | contig 20167 bp, 8 predicted proteins | sample MedpolnodulmetaG_2_FD_177996 | JGI IMG/M metagenome (GOLD analysis project Ga0228711, IMG submission 177996) | Root nodule microbial communities from Medicago polymorpha collected in Santa Monica, California, United States - brown nodules | ecosystem: Host-associated > Plants > Roots > Nodule... | reverse complement strand
ATATATATTTTCAGTCACTTTTGATTTAAGAAATCAGTACAAAAAGATGTGAGTTGGTAACAATACATAAGACACTATGAAAGTAAATAACTAATTGTCTCATGTTTTATAGAAGGTATAGTAGATGTTAGAATGAAAAAATAGTTAAAGCAGAGCTATGTGTCTTGATCTTATATCAGGTTTTGAAAAAACTGAGTGTTAATTGTAGTAATAAAAACAACAAGTGAGATTATGAAGGTTACTTGTAAAGCTTATCTATAAATATGTGCATTATAACACAAAGAACCTAGCTGGATTAATAAGTATAACTTATCTTTTCTGAAAGATACGATTAAAATTTCATACGTGTCATTATAACACTAACACAATGGGATGTTAACGAGGTGGATACGTTGAGCAATTTTGGATTGAAAATCGAGCCAAACCAAACCATTACATCCTACATTAATTTTTACTTTTATTTTTGAGTATTTTAGGTCAGAAAATGTAACCGAAGAAATGCGGGTAGGAGGTTAGTTAAGTGTTTTATATTAGTGTGGTTAAAATTCTATAATCTAAAGTGTATTTTAAGTTGCACATTATAAAATCCGAATAAGAACAAAATGCGAAAAACGAAAGGTGCATAAAAAACATAAAGAGTGCAATAAGAAATTGCCGAAAACAAAAGACAATAACGCTAGTAAAAAATATAATTCCTTAAAACACAGTTATCAATCGACCTAAAAAAAATTATTGCAATGACTTCAACAAAGGTCTCTAGGCAAATATTTATTTGATTGAAAACGGCTTTGAATAAAGCAAATGTCAATTTCTTTACCAACTTTCTTTAATAGAATTTTATTTACCTACTTTGATGAGACCATTTAGACGATTTCAATAATTTGATTTCTTTGCAGTAATATAAAATACAAATTTGATTTCTTTACGTTTTTTGTTTTGAAAAATATATCAAGTGTGAGCTCCTTATAAAATATGCTCCCTCGTAATTTGAATTATTTGATAGCCTTTTTCAAACACGTTATAAGCCTCAAAAGCTAATGATAATATGATATAGACCTTTTATTTTAATTAATTTTTTTTAATCTATAATTTCTTATTGTGGTGAACGGAAGCAGCTAATTTAATTTTATAAATTTATTATGATTAAATATATAAATGATAAAATTTAAGTGCATTTCGTATAATTTTTAGCTTAAATATTCATGATTTACTCAAATACACAATTTTCTGAATGTGGTATACTTGGCTAGAAGTTAAATTTGATTTTGAACTTATTTGTTGTCTTTACTTTAAAGAGTGTGTTGTTTTTATAGATTGCATGTTTCGTATTTCGGTGAATTTATCAAAATCATAGTAGCCATCATTTTAACAAATTCATCTAAAGATGGTGACAAGTAATTACAAATGATTTCAGATATACAAAATCATTTCTATCTTAATACATTTTTTTAAATATCCTTAAAAAGATAAGCCATTCTCCATATGAAAATCACTTATTCAACCATAATGCTAGGCCATGGGTTGAGCAGAGCACCTAAGCTTGTGATATCCATCTACTGACCAATTTGTAGAATATTTTACACCGTGCTGACATTTTTTTAGTTCAAATTATTGACTTTTGGATGTATTTCTTAATGTCTAAATATGTTTGTTAATGAACTAATACAACTCATCTGTTTCATTAGTCGTTTTGTTCGGTCAAAATTAAAATAATCATATATTTTTTTGACCAAATAAAATAATCATATATATTATCATGTAAAGAGTTACTTTCTCTTGTGAAATGGTGACAAAATATCGTGAAGAAGTACTCTTTCTGATGTTATAAAATATGAATTTTGTATATTTGAAAGTAGAGTGTTAGGGAGTTTGATGGAACACAAAAGTAACAACGAATCAATGATTCAAGATTAATAAGAGATCGAACACAATATCTCCGTTCAAATTTGATATAAGGTCACCATTCATATGTCTGGTATCTAATTTATTCATAATTAGAATGCGACATATTATTCCAATTTATTCTTGTTAATTGAATTTGTGACGCTTACAATTTTCTTATTTTATCTTGGTACACAATTTTCTTATTTTTTATATATTTTAAACAACCATGCAGTTGAAAAAATCATTTGGGTCATTAACAGACAAAATTAAATTGAAGAAATTCAAATCCCCATGCAAATTTTTTTATTTTGGTAAGACCAATCCTCATGCAAGTGACACTTGATTTATAAGTGCAGTTGATAGCAACCCTTTATTTTATTTTATATTTTCTTTATAGAAATCCTTTAAATGTCACAAATATCCCAAATTTTAGACAATTGTCTTCCTGTAGGCTGTAGTATTGACTTTCACAAATACATAAAAAAAGAGTAATGATTTTATATATAAACTTTCCATGAAAATTTATTATTCTTCCAACTTGTGAAGCTTATATTGTCTTCTATTGACTATTGCCAAACCATGTCAGTCAAGTGTGATAAAATAATCAACGAATTATGTACCCTACATTGCAAGATATGACCAGGAAAAATTCTAAACAATATAATTTCCTCTGTGTCAGAAAGATACATGAGAAACATTATACATAATGGAAATACAATATTAGTTAATGAGGAAAATTAAAATCAATATTATAATTTTTATATCTTCAACTCTCATTCCTATCCTCATTATACAAACTAGCGAAAAGGCGGGCACGTGAGTGCCCGTCTTTCCGTTCTTTTTATTACAAGAACATTTGAAATTCATAAACGATGTTTTTTTTTTATAAAATTTTAATCTTGATTAAAAGTAAAAATATAAATGTTTTTTGGTTTCAAACTAACCATGATTATCTATTTCAGTGAAACTAACAATATAACAAAAAAAATATAATTTAAATTCCATTTTCTTAATGACACCAACAACAATCTTTATTATAGAAAAAAATGTTGTTTAAGGGTATAATTGGGATAATGAAAAAGTAAGTATAAATACACTAATCTATTTTGTTAAATTTTTTAAATGATAATGGAAAAAACTGAACATTTGTGTTTGTTACACTTTTATTTTAATATTTAAATAAATTTATTTTTATCTATTTGTTATGTGTTATTTGTATTGATCATTACAGGTATTTTTGGAAAGAAAAGTCCAACCCAAAAATACTGAAAATGATAGTTTTCTTTATATATATATATAATATAAATGTAGTATCTTTTTCGATAAAAAAATTTAAGATGAGAAAACGATGATCTCAATTCAATTCAAAGCTGCTCAAAATACACTTACAAATAAATTTAAACTTATCTTCATTCAAATACAAAAGTGGAGCTCAAATTCAATAACTTTAGATCTAAAACATGTCTTTTTATCACTTAGACCAAACCCATTATGCAACAAGTAGTATTATGCTTAATTTTACCACCTCTAATTATAATAAAATATAGCACACTGCAGTCAAGAGGAATAAGAAGTAAAGATCAATTTGCCTAAAACCAATATTTTTTTATAAGAAAATTATTAACAGAGGAATTTTGTTGATTTAATCAATATGATGACTTCATTCTACATCATTGTTGGACTTGTCCAAAGATAGGACCTGACATGAAGCATACGATATGTTACCATTTTAATTAATGTTATATGATAAATTATATGTTTTAAATTCATCAAATAGTGTGAGAACACATATTTTTTTTTTTTTAAAACTAGTGATGCAAAGCATCACAAAATATCATATATAAAAGAGAAGAAGTACAAAAAGGATAGGTTGGAGGATTATACCAAAGCCAACCTCAAAAATTTACAAATCTGTAGTTAGGAAGTCCTAACTTGTTCCTAATCAATTCTTGTTTAATCTCAATTGGAGCTTCATCCCACCATATTGTATCATTGATAGATAATTCCATATTAGCCAAAATATCAGCACAAGTGTTTCTTTCTCTAAAGATGTGACTAACTATGAAGTTCATTTGTCTGGCCTTGATCAAACAGTTAGACCATCTGTTTCTTATGTGCCAAGGAACAATGAAGGATGAAGAAAATGCAAGCATAACAATCTTTGAATTTGTTTCTAACCAAAAATTCATCCAACCTTTTTCATGAGCAACCTCTATGGCTATCATTGCTGCACTAAATTCAGCCATAATGGCTAAGCCAGGTCCTAGGTTTTTTGCAAAGCAACCCATGCAGTCAGCATTAGAACTCGACTAAATGTATGTATAAAACTCGAATACACCAACTATGTATATGAATTAAACGTTTTCTAGCGGTCATCAGTAGTGGATCTAAACATTTGATACATGTGGAGTTAAAATTTAAAAGAAACAATAATGCAAACTATATTAAAAATAAAAAATAACATTATTTAATAGAATACTTCCTCCGTCCCATAATACATGACACAGTTGACTGATTTATTACGCATACCAATGCATAATTTTGAGCTTAAATATCTTGAATAATATATTAGAAAAAATTATGAAAATTTGATATTTTGAAAATACTCATCGAGACTAATCTAACGACATCTTATATGATATTATTTATCTTTGTATATTAATAGAAAAATATGGTCAAAGTAAGTTATGTCAAAATTACACATTTTCAAATGGGTCATCTATTGCGGAACGGAGAGAGTACATTACAATAAAAATCATCTTCTATCCATTTGTTGAAAACGAGTTAAAATGACATCATTGCTAATTGTTAAAGGAACATATCTTTCTGTATAAGTTACAAAACATTCATTTAGTCATTGATCACCCATTTTGTTACATAGTTGACTCTACACAACTTTCATAGCTGAAAAACAAATTCAACACTTGCAGTTGTTACCGGCAGCAACAAAGCCAACTTCAAATTCTTATAAACCATATTAAATGTGTTGTACTTAGTTGTTTCCATAAATTTTGCACAAAGATCTAAAAGCTCATTCAACTTAGCAAATTTTGTGTCAGATTGAACATTTATAACGTAATTCCTAAATTGATGGCGTAACGCCTCGTCCGACACATCTATAAAATTATTTGGATAAACTTAGTCATCTTTAATAATTTGTTCACATCAAAAGCTGCAAAAGACTTTGCGGGACTCAGACATGAAACACATTGTAAAAGTTCAGTATTCTCTTCACCAAACCTAGCATTGATCTCATGCAACTGCAAATTTAAAACACTAAACAAACAATCATTCTTAAAGTGATGCAAATTAAAAACACTAGAAGTTGAAGAGTGTTGTCTAAATTTCTTCCTTTACACATACGGTGCATCTATATCATGGCAATTGCAAAAAAAATTAAAACAAAAAAAATAGGGAAATTGGTTGTGTGGCATTAACCACACAAACACTAGGGTTTGAGGGTTGATTCGCCTTGGGAAACACTATTAGGATTGAGTCTCTTGGTCATGGGAAGAGATTGGGGCTTTGGGTAGAATTAGACGGGATACTTATTCTTGTAACCCATTGATATCTCTTTTGTAAAGTTACTCATCATTATAGTGAAACAGAGGGCTGCTCTCTCCCCAGACTAGGTCAATTTGGACCGAATTGGGTAAACAAATTCTTTTGTGTTCTCTCTTTTCTTTCTCTCGTTGTTTTCTACTTTTGCCTTGTGTTTAAAATTGTTCCATACACTTTATTTTGGTAGCTTAATTATCACTTGCTCCACACATCAAATTTGTTATTGGTATGATTTTTCATCAAATTTTCTGCCAAACAATTTTCTGCCAATTGATATCATCTGATTAACACCCTTATCTATTTGGCAGAGATGTTTGTTTGTCGAAATTGAATATTGAAATTTCTTGTAAAATACTATACACGAGCGTCTACCTGCTCATTACAAAAACACAAGCATCTACCACCATCTCTATAGTTAACAAAAAATTCAAAGACCATGACCTAATCATATCATATATAATAAGATATGTTCAAGTGGAATCATATTGAAATATTACATAACCATAACCATTTTTTTTTCTTTTTCGTGTTTTAATTTCATTTTCTTGTGTCCTATGCATTTGTTTATCGAATCCTATTGGATGTAACATATGATCATCAACATCACCATAGTCCAACCTCTAAAAAACAATCAAATAAAATTTCTTCAAGAAAAATTATAAAGAATTAAAATAACCAAAGTCCAAGATGAGGGAAGACATGGTCTGTCTAATGAAGCCAAAACTATATCAAATAAAATAGGGATGACGTATTCACAGTCAAAGAAGTCTGCCATGATAACTATACTCATAAGATACTTACTTATAAGGTTTTGACTTATAATTATAATTTTATTTGTAAGGGCTTGTGTAGACCAAATCTTCAATTGATAGAGGCATAAAAAAAAAAAATTAATTCCCAACAATTTGCATTATTTTATATCAATATTATTCAATAAGTAAACTGAAAGTGATTGATATGAAAACAAAGAGAACCACACTACCTATTAACACCATAAATATAGGTTCACTTTCTCAGAACTATATTAAGTGTAATCAATAATCATAAGCTATCTTCTTATTAGTCCCACAAGTTGGTCACTTCAATATGAAGATTTTGTTGTTGTGGCAAACATGGGCTTTTGCTCTAATTTTATCTTCATTTATGGCTTCTGCTGCTACAGTTGAACACACTTTCTTGGTAAGATTTAATGTGTGCTTAGTGTTGAATTTTTATTTATTTATTTTGTATTGACTAGTCTTAATTACATGACATTTAATTCAATCAATCTTTCACTTCAACTCAATTCTTCACTTAGTTTACCCAATATAACTAATTGCAATCATTTCTCATGGTGTATACTATGACATAAATTTTTGCAAGGTCGGTCTATAAGAAAGTGAGATTTAAAATAATATTTTATCTCATATCATGTAGTAAAAAGTTAGTTTTTGACTATTGCAAAGTGAAATTAAATATAACAAAAAAGAATTTTCTTTGGTCGTGAGTATCTGAGGTTTGAACTCCAACCTTATATATATCATGCACTATCACTATTAACTGAGTTAAACTCACAAGTAGTACGTGGTCAGGGTTTAATCTCTGATTTATCTAAACGGAAGGATTTCACTATTTTTTTTTTTGGGACAGCCAAGTAAAATTGTCTTCTAATGATTTTTTGGTACAATTTGTCTTTGAATATTAGTATACTTAATTTCATACTATTGAAATTGAATGAGTTACAGGTTCAGAACAAGACTATCAAACGATTGTGCCATGAACAAGTGATTGTTACAGTTAATGGACTTTACCCAGGTCCAGAGCTAGAAGTTACAGATGGTGACTCTGTGATTGTTCATGTAATCAACAATTCACCCTACAATATAACAATTCACTGGTAAGCAATTTGAATAACATAAATTTATATGATATTGTTACATTTTTCAATCCTTTCACCATTTAAAGGCATTTTTTGACAAATTTGGTTCGTCACAATCGAAAAATATGTCTAGTCTCTGCATGTTTGATCCATGAGAGGAGACTTTATTTTTTTATTCTTTTTGATCAAATATTTCAGTGAGTAGAAATTCACTGCTAAAGATGAACAAGGAGGTCTCCTGAGTTCGAACCCAACCCCTACATATATAATGCGATATCTCTGCTGAACTTCGCTCACGAGACAGACTATTATAAGCCAAAAAGTGAATTTAATTAGTCTTTGCTACAAAAATTGAAGCACATGATGTGACCAAGACTAGTAAATCCAAGAGAAAGAACTCATACATTCATTAAGTTGTAAACAAAAACAGAACACCACCATCAAAAACCAGAGAAATAATTCATATATAATCTTAGCTATATATAATTTCACTAGAATTTTGCTATTTCTTAAAAAATTAATGGCTAATTGTTTATTAATTTTTGAACAATGTAAAGGCATGGAGTGTTCCAGCTATATAGTGCATGGGCAGATGGTCCTGAATATATAACACAATGTTCAATTCGTCCTGAAAATAAATTTACATACAAATTTAATGTGACAAAACAAGAAGGAACATTATGGTGGCATGCTCATGCATCAGTTGTACGTGCAACGGTTCATGGTGCCATTATCATTCAACCCCGTTCGGGTCGATTTCCATTTCCTAAACCCTACAAGGAAGTACCAATAATACTAGGTGATTGGTATGATGGAAATGTTGAGGAGATTATCCAAAAAGAACTAGAAACAGGCGATAAAATACCATCTGATGCTTTCACTATCAACGGCTTTCCTGGCGATCTCTTCAATTGTTCAAAAAATCGTACGTTTCTATTTTGGCCTTCTCTAATTTAGTGTAAATTAGACTTGTATACTCTCATTCATGTGTTATGTGTGTATATAATTTGACTTGTATATTTCAGAGATGTATAAGCTGAAAGTGAAGCAAGGAAAGACCTATTTGTTCCGAATGGTCAACGCTGCACTCGCGAACAATCTTTTCTTCAAGATTGCCGATCACAAATTCACAGTTGTTGCCATGGATGCCGCATACACCGAGCCCTATACCACCGATATAATCGTCATCGCAGCAGGCCAAAGCGCCGATATACTTTTCACAGCAGACCAACCAAAAGGTTCATACTACATGGCTGCATCACCTTATGTTGTTGGTGAACCAGTAGGACTCTTCGACAATTCCACAACTCGTGCCGTTGTCTTTTACGAGGGTTACAAAAAATTAAAAACAAAACATATAGTACCTTTGATGCCAGCATTACCACTTCATAACAATACACCAATAGCTCACAAATTTTTCAGCAACATAACTGGTCTTGTTGGGGGACCTAATTGGGTCCCTGTCCCACTTGAAGTGGATGAACACATGTATATCACAATTAACATGGGTTTAGTACCTTGTCCTGTAAATGCCAAATGTACAGGTCCACTTGGACAAAAATTTGCATCTAGCATGAACAATGAGTCATTTTTGCTTCCTGTTGGAAAAGGATATTCCATAATGGAAGCATATTTTTACAATGTGAGTGGCATTTACACTACAGATTTTCCAGATAACCCTCCCAAATTTTTCGATTTCGTAAACCCGAAAATATTTTTGGATCCTAATGTTACATTTACGCCAAAATCGACTAAGGTGAAGCAATTCAAATACAACTCAACGGTCGAGATTGTGTTTCAAAATACAGCAATTTTGAATGCACAAAGTCATCCCATGCATCTTCATGGTATGAATTTTCATGTTTTGGCTCAAGACTTTGGGATTTTCAATCCTGCAACAGATAAACTCAAGTATAATTTGGTGAATCCTTCAATTCGCAACACGGTTGCTGTGCCGACAGGAGGATGGGCTGCTATTAGATTCCAAACAATCAATCCTGGTATGTATAAGTATTTTCTATTTATTTTTTGGATTACAAGAGGTCCGAAACCCGTATGTATAAGTATTTTATGTAACATTAGTTCATTTTCTAAAGAAATCATTAGTTACATATATAAATTTAGAAAAGAAAAATATAAAATCTCTCTAATTTTGCCTCTAAATAAATTTAGTGAAGAACACTAAAAATTTCTTGATTGTTTGTTTTGGCAGGGGTATGGTTTTTGCATTGTCATGTGGATGATCATAATCTTTGGGGACTAGTCACAGCTTTCATAGTTGAAAATGGACCAACACCTTCAACTTCACTTGGTCCACCACCTGCTGATTTGCCTAAATGTTAATTGGCTATATGCTAGAAAATTCAGCTGTATATGTTAGAAGTCAAAGTCTCCTCTTCCACATTTTTCTTTTGATTTTTCAGTCAAACGTTTTAATTTTAAATTTCAAGCAATAAGTACAACTTTTGGTCACGTGGTATGATGAAAATTGTACCCATATCTACAATATACAACTTTTGGTCATGTGGTAATCATATGCATTCAGAGTCTTACATTGATGCTATGATTGATTAGTAATCTGTGAACACTGAAAGCTGTTTTTTGTTGAATAGTGTAATGTTAAATTCTGCAATTATGCTCCAAATCTAGTGTCTCAATGTTATTTTTAACGCAATTTTAAGAAGCTAGAAATTGCAGCTTCTATTTTACTGTACGTCATTCATTTCATTCTAAGAATAATCAGGTACTAGCTAATCAACTACAAAAAAGAAAGAAGTACAAGGAAGACATTCCTCAATTCAGACACACATAATCAGTTGAGGAAAGTGCAAACTTAACTGATTGATGTGTAGATATATTACCAATTCTTATGAGTCATGACATCTCTCACATCACATTAAGCTTAAAGGAATCACTCTTAACTTTAAATTAATTAAAACCCAATTGAAGGGCTAACCTTTCAACCTTGTTTTTGAATACTAGCGTTTTCAATTAATAATTTATTATTCATAAAAACACATAAATCATTTTCCATCTCTAATCCTAAGAGCATCTACGATGCTAGAACCAAAATTTTGTTCTTCAACCATTTTTTGTGGGTCTATGGATGTCACATATGATTTAAGAACTATCACTCATTTCTACTCCAATGTAAAGAACCATATTTGTATTCTTATATTATTTTTTAGGTCTCACAATTCATAATTTTTGCTTTCCCTTTTTAACTTGCCTTTTTATGGTCCCCATAATTTTCGATTTTCCTTGTTCTTGAGCGTTCTTTAGGATAACTGTTCTCTAAAGTGACATCCACATCATTCCTCTCCAATGAGCTTGAAAGTAAGAACACGTTCGTATTGCCTCAAGGACTGTGCATGGAACAACGCTGGAGATGCTCTAAGGCTTATTAGACCATCTCCATTGGGAGGGTCTTAACTATTTAAGACCGTCCGGTACCTATTAGGTACCTCCAATTGGGAGAATCTTTTTCAGGGTCTTATAAGACTCGGGGTCTTACTTAAGACCCCCACTTTTAAGCGGGACCCGCACTCTTTTAATATTAAAAAATTGAAATATAATGATATAAAGTTATTGATAGTTGATTAATGAGTCTCATTTAAGAACTTTGTGTGAGATCTGGGTTGGAGTGATTGAGTGTTTATTAGGTACTGCTATTAAAAAATTATAAATGAGTGATGTGTACACATGAGACCTATTTAAGAACCCAAAAATGGATGTCTCCATTGTGGATGCTCTTATGAAACTATTTTAGATTCATGCCTACTTAAAAGAAATGCATTTGTTTTGTTTTATACATTAAATCAAATTGAATCTAATAGTATAATAAATTAAAGATTAAATTGTTCATTAATATGGTTCCGGATGGTTTAGGTAGAGATTAAGTTGTCTCCATTTTCATTTTAGCCTAAAGTGCAAATTAAGTTTGATTAAAAGAAGGGGGTGGCAAAACAAGTTTGGTCAATCAGACCGACCTGCTACCTGTTCTTTTAGGTGATATTGGCTGAAGTTCTAAGTCCACCTCCTTTAAATGGTCCACCATGTTTAGCCCATCAAAAATATAGATTGAGGTGAGATGGGCCGACATGAGAGCTTCTCAAAAACTATACATATATATTTTTTATGATAACAACCATATTTTTTGTAATAATAAATTGTAAAAGAAAGAGTATTTTTTAAGATGAACTAGTTCGCCAACCTCCAAAACGAGGCAAGGTGAGTGTTTGAACCCACCTATTGAGTTGGTTGCTCCACTTTTGGCAAATTAATTGTGGAATGGGTCTATATGGGACATATTGTCCCACTTTTCCATCCCTAATTAAAAGTAGGTTTACAAACTTTAATCCAAACATACACTTACTCTTCACTCATACTTTTATTATCCATTCTTTTATAAAAAAATAATAATTACATTCTCTATATGTTTAACCAATGATACACATATCAATGAAGATTACTCAATTGATAAAAAGTTGATTCATATGTAATATCGTGAATTCAACTTTTGTTATCAATGCGAGAATCTTTGATGGATGATACGTAAGAATATTGTGGATTCAACTCATCAATTTTTTTTATTTGATAAACTATTTTTGTAAGAATCCTAAATAGACATTTAAAAATAATAAATAGTGATTTGTTTTATATAAAATATATTTTGTTCAGATCTTAAACAAACACACCCATCACTATGTGAAAAACACTCACTCTAACGGTTACTTCTTCCACTCACTCTGTTTTCTGGGAATGGAATGGAAGCATCAGATCGACAACAACAACAGCAGCAATCATGGCGAATCCGAGTCACTGCCAAAGCCAAACATTTCAACTTCAGATTCAGATTCAGATTCGCAGCAGCAACTAACCCATCTCCCTCTCCTCAATCCCTCTCCTTCTTCCGCTTCTCCATTCTCCTCAACCTTCCTCATTTCCTTTTCACATTCACCTCACACCCCAAAAAACCCAAAACCAATAAATTTCTCCAGAAATTTCGACTCAGGAACAAACCCAACGTTGTTTCTAAAACAGAAACTTCATCAAATCTTTCAGATCAATTGCAATTGCAGGAAGCAATTCGTATTGTGAAGAAATATTGTGTGAGAATTGCGATGATGCTGTTTTTCGTCGCTTCAGTTCTGCTCAAGAAGTTCAAGATGGTTAAGGTTGTGAATTTTGCAGCATTTCTTTTTGTTGGGGCAGTAACAATGGTTTATTACCTCTTTTTATATTATAATTATTGGGAATTCATGGGTAGGTCTGTGTGGAATAAAATGAGTTGTCTCAAATATATAAGAGGATGATGAGTGTTGTTTCTGTTTCTTTGTTCTTTTTAAATGATATTTTATGTAATTTTAAACTGTTTCTGTTTTTCCTTTGTGTAGCAACTTATTTGATTGATTGAGAGACTTGAATTACTAAATCATGTTGTGATTCCAACAAACTTCTCGTCAATCCAAACACGCACTTAACGTTCCATGTAAAAAAAGTGAAAATAAGAGAGTAGTTTTAAACAATTTGAGATTAGGTAACATGATTGACTTGCAATTGAAAAATCAATGTCATTATAATCCATAAATTTAGTTGTATGCATACATCCTCCTAATCTCTTACTGCCAAAGTTGTCAACAAATAGGTTGCAAGTTTGCAACATGTTTCGAAATTCTGCAAACCGATCACCTTGTGTCATCAACTATTGGTTTAGTTTAAGCAAAAATGATTAGCTAAATGAATGAGCTGAGCAGGAGGAAAGGATGTCATGAAAATTGATTAGTTTAACCAACTCTGCTGCAAGGGAGAGGCTAGATATCATTGATAGTGAATGTGTAGTATAGAGGTTTAGCTGGAATACTTGAACAGATAAATGATAAGCTAAACCATTTGTTATCTTTGACCTTTGAATTTGCATACTACTCAATTTTTATGTTATGATTCTGGTAGTTTGGTTTGATATATGTCAGTAGCACATAACAGATTTCATAGGATGAGTATATTAAGCTCATAATCACTTACAGTGAGTGTATGTTTGGATTGGCAGGGAGATTTACAAAATTAGTCACTGATTTTTGCAAGAGCTATACTTTTGTAGCTTCAACGAAACAAAACATGTTTTTTTTAATTAAAATCACTCACTTCTCCTCCCTTTCACATTTTGAACCACACATATATTTAATTTAAATATCTATCTTCACTTTCTCTCCCCGTTAAAATCTCTCCCCTCTCATCGTTTGAACCAAAAGATTCTTCTTCCACCCATTCACCCTACACCACCATTGTCACACATTCATCTTCTTCTTCTTCCATGACTCATTCCCCCTACACTACCGTCGTTAACCTCTCCTAAGCTAACCCATCTTTATCCTTGAATTTTTCCACCACCACCATCCCTCCTTCGAATTCTTCATCCTCAAGTCACTGTAGCACAATCTTAAACCCCAGATGGGGCCGCCGTAACAGCCACTGCGGCTTGCCTCTGCTCCAACACTTTCTGTTGCTTCTGGATCGTACAAGAGGGCAAACTCGTCAAGGATGAGAATCCAAGAAAAACAAGTCCTCTCAGTTTTTGCCATTCCCAACTGAAATGACAATTTTACCCCTAAGTGAGTTGAGTTAAGTCACGCTGAAATTACAACACACTTGACTTAAGTCACGTTGAAACATGCTATTGAACAATAATGTGCAATTGAATCCAGAATTATTCCAGCTCTATGTTATATTCCAAAAAATTCCATTGCCATTATTATTCATATTGCTCTACACGTATCTATTTAATTCAATTGAATTGTCGTTGATTCAATTCAATTGAATTTGTTCCATGATGCCGTGCCACTTGCTGTTATTACGGGGATTATTGTGGTTGATTCAATTCAATTGAATTTGTTCCATTGCTTCTGCAACTCTTGCTGTTAAGGGATTATTGTTGTTGATTCCATTCAATTGAATTTGTTCCATTGTTGTCGTGCTTCTTGCTGTTATTAAGGGGATTATGAATTAGGGAGATTATTAATTGATGCAATAAAAAAGGAGGTGTGGGATGGAATTGAAAACGTATCAGTACTGAAGAGGGAGAATCGTGATGATTCATCTTGTTGTAGACTTGTTCAACAACAAGGTAGACACCAAAGGGAAGGAGAATGATACTGAGAAATTTGTGTTTTTTCAACGTGACTTAACTCACGCAGAGGCAATTTTGGAATTCAGTTGGGAGTGAGCAATTTTTGTTGGGTAAAGAGCAGAATTCTATAGCATTGATAGAGATGCATGCGTTAGGGTTTTTTCAGATTTGATTTCACATTGATAGAGTTGCATGCGTTAGGGTTTTTTCAGATTTGATTTCACATTGATAGAGTTGCACGCGTTAGGGTTTTTTTTCAGATTTGATTTCACATTGATAGAGTTGCATGTGTTAGGGTTTATTCAACTTCAATGTCACTATACTACATGGATATTCCTCCAATTAAGAAGCGACGAAGTCGATCTAGGCGATCCAATGCACCCTATCCGACCTTGCTCCTTCCAGATGAACTCATCATAGAAATCCTATCCTTGCTTTGCGTTAAAAACATCGTGCAACTCAAATGTGTGACCAAGTCATGGAACGCTATCATATCAGATCCAACCTTTGTCGAAATGCACCTTAAGAAGTCGTCTCAAAACCCACAACTCACGTTACTTTGGAACCAACGCATAGAGGGTTTTAACATAGCCTCCTTCCCCATGCATTGTTTACTCAAAGATCCATCATTCACCGTTTACAGCCGGAATTTTCATTGTTTGAAGAAGAATTGCATTTTTGTTGGTTCTTGTAACGGATTACTCTGCTTGGTTTTCCATTTTCAAACAGTAACACCAACAGATGTACATCATAAATACTGGCTCCGTTTCTTGAATCCTGCCACCAGAACAAGATCTAAAAAATTAGGGTCGTTATGTTATAGCACCCCTGTTTACGCTTATTTTTCATATTATTCTAAGTTCACTTTTGGTTATGATGCTTCAACGAGAACTCATAAGGTTGTAAAGGTTCATGCTGAAAAGAAGGAAGGTTTGTGGAAAAATGAGGTTAAAGTTTTCAGTCTAGGTAATAATTGTTGGAGAAATATTCAGAGCGTTCCTCTTAATTGGTTTAATGATCAGAGTAGACTCGGTCGCTTTAATGATGGTGTGCATTTTAGTGGCACTATTAATTGGATGACTTACAAGTCCATTATTCATGCTGATCAATTTCTGGTAGTTTCACTTGACCTTTCAACGGAGACATACAAGCAGTTTCTGCTGCCTTCTGATTTTAATGGGGTACCATCTTTTCGCATTCAGCAGCCAGTTCTTAGGGTTTTGATGGACAGACTCTGTTTTTCTCATGATTCCAATGAAACTGAACTTGTTTTATGGCATATGAAGGAGTACGGGGTTCAATAGTCTTGGACTCAATTATTTAAGATTAGTTACCAAAATCTTAAAATGCATAATATTCTTGATGGTTATCAATTGGCGTGCATTTATGTAAATGGTGATATGGTGATTTTTGCAAATGAATATGGCAACCGAGCATTTATCTATAATTTAAAAGATAAAACAACAGAGAAAATTAAAACTAGAAACTCCATACAGTGGTTCCATGGGGTAAAGGATTACGTAGAAAGTTTGGTTTCAGTTCATTGATTGAGAGTAAGTATATCTATAATTCACTGTTTTTGTAATAATAGATTGTGTGAAATTTTTTGTAGTTTGCGTTTGAATTTGTTTTTATATTTATATTTATTATTAAAAAAGATAGAAGTTGAGTATTTTTCAATGTAACCAGGTAGAACTTGATTCTCCTAAAGTGAAATTCATTGTCTGAGAAATATTCTCATATAAAAACTGAAAGATGAATGAAATAGTACTTGATCTGTAAGGACAATACATTACTCCAAATTGATCGATAGATAAATGATAATTCTTCTACTGATTCCATATTAGTCTTAAAGCATGTTCTGGTATTTCTCTAAAAAATATGATGTTGACCATATTAAATTTTTCAATTCTTGTTTGAATGAATGTTAGTACTAATTAGAAACTATCTGCATTTGTATAATGTTTGTTCTGACTTCAATATATTTAGATGCTTAGAAAATGTTGCCTTTGGTGGGTAGCCTAAACATTAAAATTTTACTTTGCAATGAGGAGGATGGTTACTAGGAAATTTTATCTCAGAAAGAAAAAAGTACCATTAAATCTAAATTGATTTCTTTACTTCAAATTTATAATAGATTGAATAACCAAAGTGATTCTCTCATTATCTTTATAATTAGATTCATGTCACCCTGGTTGTAGCTAAGATATTTATTTGTTTACATAATGATTCACTTTTGAATTTGTGGTTACATTTTTTTTTTGTGATTCGTGTTTTCACTTGTCTAATGGGTATTTTTTAAATATTAGATCTGCAACCCCAAGTCCAAGCACATTGGAGACTATCGATGTTACTTAGAAGTTTGGACGGAAAATCTTGGGAGAAAGGAAGAGGAAAAGCATTTGAAATGACAGGATGCGGATAAACTAAGCAACCTTGCTTAGGGGATGATCGATGAGGCAATCACTGAAAGTATTTTTCTAGGAAATAGTAATTTTCATTTTGTCATTTTCTTAAATTTATTTTGTGGGGACATGTGCATCTGATCTTTGAGCAGGAAGCCACTACTTTGTAATTATTTTTATGATTTGGATCTTGAATTACCTTGATGTTTATACATGATATGTCAACTTATATATCAGTTTATGCTAACATTTGATGTTTAATCATTTTTGTCCCAACATTGCTTCATTCATTCACACTGCTAAAGCTACTTGATTTAATGAGTAGTAACTGTAAATTTTTTGCAGTTTGCCTAAGTTTTTTGTATTACTAATTGGTTTCATATCAGTTGGCCAATGACAATGTTTTGACAATTAGAACTTGATTCTGCTATAAAGTGGAATTCAATGTATAACAAATATTCTCATAGAAAAATTGAATGATATATGAAATAGTACTTGTTCTGTAAGAACAATGCATTACTCCAAATTGAGGTGCCGGAGAAACATTAAATATAATAGAGTGAAAGGTGATAGTGGGAAAATGATTATTTTGGCTATTGATCGATCAATAAATGAGAATTCTTCTGCTGATTTCATATTAGTCTTAAAGCATGTTCTGGTTTTTCTCGAAAAAAAATGTCCTTGACCATGTTAAATTCTTCTATTCTTGTTTGAATGATTCTCCATTTGTATAATGTTTGTTGTGAATTCAATTTAGATGATTATAGCACATAGATTATAAGGTTACTGACTTAATGTTGTAGTATTTCAAATTTATCATATAAGAGTTGAAATTTAGTTAAAGTTTGCATTAACAAAGACAATAGTTTCTTACACTTTGTCTTTAAAATCTGGTTCCTATGAAACCGTCCATGGTGATTATGTTGATTTCTTTACTTCAAATTTATTATACTTTGTATAACCAAAGTGATTCTCTCATTATGTTTAGAATTGGATTTATATTATTGTGGTTGTAGCTAAAAGATTTATTTGTTTACATATGAATATTTCTTCGTTCATGAACATTATGACTTCATTTTTACTTTTGAGTTTGTATTTACATTTTATTTTTTGTGTTTTTTTGTATATTAGATCTGCGACCCCAATTCCAGGCACATTGGGGACTATCAATGTTACTTGGAAGTTTGGTGGGAAAAGCATTTGGAAGTTTGGATAGGGGATGATGGACGAGACAATCAGTTAATCAACTCTATTTTCGTGTTTTGATTCTGTTAATTTGGTTTGATCTATGTCAAAAACACATGACAGAATGCACAGCATGATTTGGTTTTTGTATGCTGCTTATTCATATTGATCAGAGAACAGGCCTTCACTTCAACAGTTAGCATTTTCGGCTGCTAATGTTACATTTACGATGAAATCGACTAAGGTGGAGAAATTCAAGTTCAATTCAACAGTGGAGATTGTTTTTTAAAATACAACAATTTTGAATGCACAAAGTCATCTCATGTACCACCAAGGATTTGACAAAAAAATTATAGACTTATAGCTTTCTGAGATATGGAGTTAGCCAGAATCAAAATATCAAGAAATATGATAATTTCACTTCAAAACTTAGCTATCTGCATAACTAAATCTTACAGGCTTCAAGCTAGCAATGCTCAAATACTTCAAACCTCATGCCACCAAATCCACCGACCCTCCAAATTCGCACCGTTAGCTAAAAATCAGCTACTATGATCTGCAAATAATCTACCATAGTTTGAGTTTCAAGAGTTTTGACAATAGGAGGCAATGAAATGTCCAGGTAGAGTGCCTAAAGCTGAAGTGGTCACCTGTAAACAATATATTAAAAGAGAGAGCCTAAAGGTCACCGGTAAATGATATCAATTTTTTACTATATTAGTTTCTAAAAATATGTTTCGCTTTTTTCAATTTTTTGACTTCCTAAACCTGAAAATATTATTGGATGCTAATGCTACATTTATTCCGAAATCGACTAAGGTAGCTGAAGAAATTCAAGTTCAATTCAACTGTGGAGATTGTGTTTCAAAATTCAGTAATTTTGAATGCACAAATTCATCCCATGCACCTTCATGGTTTGAATTTTCATGTTTTGGCTCAAGACTTGGCGATTTTCAAGATGAAGTAGAGTATAATTTGGTGAATCCTATAATTCTCAACACGGTTGCTGGGCCAGTGGGAGGATGGGATGCTATTAGATTCCCGGTATGTATAAGTATATAAATTAATTCTCTATCAGAAAAATTTATTTGGTGACAGAAATTTGGTGATGAATTTGTTTTTTTGTCTATAATTTTGGTCACAATTTTTTTTTCTTCTAGTTGTGAGTTTAATAATGTAATTTAGAGTCCAACTGAGATAGCACATGAATAATTTCTTCATTGTTTGTTTTGGCAGGGGTATGGTTTTTGCACTGTCACAGACTTCATAGTTGAGATAAAAGTTAATTGGCTGTATTTATGCTAGAATGTTGCAGTGTATTTGTATCACAAATAAAAGTCAAAGTCTTACGTTTCTCACTTTTCTTTTGATTATTCAATCAAACATTTGAATTAAATTTTAAGAAATAATTAAGCGTTTTTAGACGTGGTTATAACTTATACAGACATAAATTTGACCCATTTCGAGTTATCTACACATAAAACCTGCAACAGAATATACAATATGAGGACGAAACGTGAAAGTTCATACCATGAAGGTGTAAACTTGCATACTTCCTTTTCTGATAACGCCTATATCACATCCGAAATATACAAAATCAGGAATGGTACTTGGACAACTTTTAGCTGTCCGACACCGTACATGCTTTGAACACTGCGCTACAAAAATATACTAACACATACAAAACAATCCACACCTATGACCAGCTACACACACACCTTCACTTCACCAAGGCTTTGACATAAATTTTATAACCAACCAACACTAATAAGATATGAAGTTAGCCAGAATCAAAATATCAGGAAATATGAGAAATACCTCTTCAAAATTTTATCTTTCTGCATAATTAAATCTTGGGGGTTACAAGCGAGCAAAGCTCAAATACTTCGAACTTCAAGCCACCAAATCCACCGACCCTTCCTCATTCGCAAATGAGTTTCTTTCTCTCCATTACACTGTACTTCCGCAACTTCTATCGAGGCTATAGTACTGCGGAGTTTGGACAAAGAAAGAAGAGAAATTTTGGAAGAACAATGATTGAGAAAATATGAAAAAAGGAAGAGGACAATCTGTAGTAATGGCTTGCAAATAATAATGCACTAATTTGTATATTTTTTTTGTACAAGTAATTTCCCACTAAATTTCAAT
>Ga0228711_1005029_pt1 | contig 20174 bp, 13 predicted proteins | sample MedpolnodulmetaG_2_FD_177996 | JGI IMG/M metagenome (GOLD analysis project Ga0228711, IMG submission 177996) | Root nodule microbial communities from Medicago polymorpha collected in Santa Monica, California, United States - brown nodules | ecosystem: Host-associated > Plants > Roots > Nodule... | reverse complement strand
ATTCTTTGTTTGAGTTTTACAATAGCAAATTCGAAAGAGAAGATCCAAGAGATATAGTGAGAGAGCTTGGAATTTGCTTTGTTTGCGAAGAGCTTTGTTTGTAGTGATGTTTTTCACTTGAGAGAATGTTAGCTTTCAAAACTCTTGCATTTAACCTTCAAAGGCCCTTGTATTTATAGGTGAGGAGTGACTTGGTGATCAAGGGAGAAAATAGAGTTGTTGGACACGTTTTTGACAGCTGTCCAAAGTCTCATTTGATTTCTCTTTTCTTCTTAAAAATAGCCAGAACGTTCTCAGAATGTTCTGTATGATTTGCCTTGCTTTGCTTGCACTGTAGCTTGCTTGCGAAGGAGAGAACCAGCTGTAATGAGCTGTTTACTTGTTGCCCAATCTGATTATGTCATTGTCCTTTGCTTTAATGATGTCATGCTTTAATAAGCCATGTGCTCTTATTCTTAATGGGCTTTTTGCATCCAAATGGGTTGAACCTTTTTTTCAATGGCCCAAGAGACATCTTGCAATATCATAATCTACCATGCTTTCTTGCTGTGCAGACTTATTCACTTTCGATGTACTGTTCCAATTTCTTCGTATGCGCCAGAACGTTCTCAGTACATTATCATGAAACAAATTCTCACAAAAAGAATTAGTAGATAACAAGATTAAATAAATATAATATGTTTGTAATCTTTAAAACATCAAATAAGGATTTTGTCTCAACACTTAAGAGCATAAGCCCTTGTTGAAAGACTGTAGCTACTGCCTCATATAGTATGAACAATCTTACTGAGAACAACATATTTTTGTGGTAGTGCCCAAAAGAGCCTTGAACAGAAACTTTTTCACCTACAAAAATCACAAAACTCAAAGCCAGTAGCCCATTATACAATAAACAGAAGCTATTAACCACATGTAGGCAGAGGATTCAGTTTCAACAACCCACAAGGACCATGATTATGGAAAGAGAGTCTGAAGAAGCATGTGATTTCATAAGGGTTTAAAGGTTCAAACTTTTTGGTTCAAATCTGAAATTTGAGAGATTAACAACACAAAAATGTAACCAGAAAAGCAACAGGTCACACAAAACACTAAAAACACCAATTAAAATATAACTATACATAAAGAGAAGACAAACAACTAAAATAGACCACCAATTGCAAAAAACATGAAGGACGAATTGGGGGCCAAATCTACAAAGAAGGGGGCTCCGGAGGAGGTCGAAACGACACCGGATGTAAGGTAGGTGGTGGCACACCGCCACCACCGTCGAAGGTGCGAACTGTGGGATGGTTGCTGAACAACAACAACAACAAAGTAGCCATGAACAAAAGAGAAGGATATGAGGTGAAAAAGATGAGAGAAAGGGCTCAAAGGAGACTGAGAAGAAAAAGGGAGAACACTCTCCTCTCAAAGGAGAACAAAGACCTAGCCAGAGGAGTGAGCTGCACTAGGGAGTGGCTAACCTTAGCAAAGCTAGGTTAGGAATGGAGCGCAGACTCTATAGAGATGTCAAACTCTCTCTGCAACACTCTAAGCAATCACTTTTTTTAAGAAAAACCAAATTCTGTAAAAGCCATGTGCTTTATGTCTTGCTACTAAGTTTATGGAGACTCCTCCTAGTGGGATCTTAAGTCTCCTTTTTTATGACATTTCTGGGGCTTGCATGCCTAGAAATATTTGTGTAACTCATTAGTGTTTCTTCGTTTTTGCACGTAAGCTCTCTTTTACTAAAAAAATAAATATAAAAGGTAAAAAATAGAAAGAATCTTAAGTCATGTTACAGAATATGAATGAAGTGTATCTAGCTCATGTATAAAGTAAGCTTTTTTTCAATCTATTCCATCGTCATTATCTTTCCATGTAATAAGATTTTTCGTTTCCTTTTCTTTGTTTTGTACCAAATTTCACAGCTACATTTAGGATATATGAACGGCTATTTTTCTATTATTTAGCACGATGATGCTTTTGTTTTTATCCTCTCTAATTTTTGTTGATATTATTTGTTGATTGAAACCTCTCTTACTTAGTTTAATATAATTATAAATTTCTTTTACTAACAAGAAAATATTATTTCTGTATACATTTTGCATGTAAACAATTTTATGTTTTTAGTTGAACTATATATGTTCGATGAATTTGGTCCCCTATAATGTTAAATTCTTGACTCCCCACAATTTTTTTTAACAAAACATGTGAGATTCCATTGGGTATTGACTGCATGGCTCATTCATCACCCTGGACACAATTTACCAATTAGTTAGTTCAACCAATTTGTATTATTTGTCAAAAAAAGAACAATTGTTATAGGTTCACACGTAGGATTCTCTAACTTTGTAACACATGGACAAAGTTTTGTCAACTATTTTGCCAATTCGAAATGCATATATCCATGTGCAACTCTTTGAGTCTTTGTGCCTCATATCCATATTTGGCACACAAAATAGAATTTGTTTGGTTGGTCACTACCAACCTAAAATATTTGACTTGTTGGGACTTCTACACTCCCCCACGGAATCCAATGAAATTTTTTAACATGTCAAATAAGTTTACGATAAGAGTTCATGCATTACCAGATTTTCTTTTTCAATTGACTATTAGATAAAAATCAGTTCATGTTTTTAGTTGTATTAAAGGTATATTTTGATGAACTTGAAAAATGAGTAGTTTAATGTTATTCATCTTACGGTCTAGACAGTGGTTGTAGGAAATTATCCATTGAAAATATAATGGAACTTTGATTTTGACTTTGTATTTTGAGCTTGATTCACCTTAACTAAAACTTTGATTAGTATCCGATCTTTATCCAAGATCAATAAAAAAAACGTTTAAGTGGGTCAAAAATAGTTTTTGATGGATTTTTAAAGGAAAATGTTAACATGCGTTTCAAAGACACGTGTTAAGAAATTTATGATAGCAATATTGTAAAAATCAGGTTGAAGATTGAACTAGATAGCTCTATGTAAAAGTTCAATGTGTTTATATGTGGTTGAACCGGATGATTTAAAAATAAGAGAAATGTTAGGGTCACTCATTTTAACACACTCCTATAACACACTCCAATGACAATTAGACACATCATCCACTTATTTTATTTCCTTGACAGGTAACTGGTACTACAAGTTGCTAAAAATCACATTTTTTGTTAATTTTACTGGAACTCATCTTCCTCGTTAAACTCCAAGACTCTGAATTAAAACAAAAAAACTAAAACTTCTTCTTCTCTTTCTCATCTCTCCATGTCTTCCTTTTCTTCCGGCTTGTTCACTGCTCCTTTTCTTCCGATCTGTCCATTGCTCATATCGTCATTCTCTACCGCACAAGATATATCATCTTTATCATATCGATCTGACCCTTTTTCTTTTCTTTCTCTTCATTGCCTTTTGAGCAATATAGGTATGGTTGTGAGCTATAAAATCTCAAAGTGAGATCAATTTTTATTGATTTTGTTGGGGTGGAGATTGTACGATTCAGATTCAGTAAAGTTTGTATTTGTTTGATTGAAAAAATCTGAAGAATGTTTTTTGCACGGTGTATTAAAGGGGAAAAACTTATACAAAGAGTGAGATTGAAAAAGTATGGTTACGTTCCAATATTTTTTCCTGTGTATGCATCTTTTATTTTGTTATATGAAAGCGAACAATTTTTTACTTTCTGTGAAGAAACCAGGTTTGTGGGAAGGTGAGTGCAGAAGATGAAAAATTAAAATCTAATTTAATCATAAAAATAAAATAAATGGAAACACTGGTATGGGTGAAACCGGTTTGTAGGTAAAATTAATTAAAAAAAGTGGATGACATGTCATATTATCATTGGGTGTGTTAAAAGAGAGTGTTATTGGGTGTGATCCTAGCATTTCTCTAAAAATAAATAATAAAAATCATCACACCTATAAAACTGATGATATTTACTTCTTAAAAAAATAAGTTAAAAAATGGTGGTTTTTTTAGTAAGCCCAATAATACACTAATTAAATGAAAAAGAGGCCCAATAAGCTCAAACTTTCCCTAGCTTAGATATTTCTATAAAAACTTAATATAATTTCTTTTTCCACCCTACTTTACTATCACACATCTTATTTATTTTCTAAAATACTCATGTTCGAATGACATAATCTAAACGCTTTTTTTAGAGCTTTTTGGGTTATAAGTATTGTAATTGATATGAATGTCTTTGTTGACCATCATGTTATCCTTAGATAAACTGCAAACCAATTTTGAGGATAGTATGAGTGGTCAACAAACATCATGGTATCATAACCCACTTCCAAAATTAAATTTAAGAAAGAAGTTTGTAGAAGAAGTGAAAAGTGAAGAATGAATGAAAATGTTAAAAGATACGAGGCTATTAATAACCATAATGTTACTAGATTGTAACTACAATCAAAGGAAACATGTATAATGTTTAAAATTCAATTAACACACAATGGGCTGGTTCAGGATTATATAATCTGAATTGTAACACTACAATCGACATTATGGGCTGGTTCGGATTATATAATTTGAATTCATTCGTAGAATATTTTGGATTATATAATCTGAACCAAACCGAGAACCTGAAAAAACTTAAGGCTTGACATGGTTCAAAACGCTGGAAATTTAATCTTAGCAACGTAAAATAACTTAATAAAATACACAAAACGTCATGGATCGATCAAACTTAAATTATCATTTGGTTTATCCATGCAAGCCTGATTTCTTCGTAGGTTATGAGCTGAATCAAATTTTTATTGTCAATTCTTAGCCCCTCTTTGATTTTTATTTTTTTTTGGGGGGGGTTCTAGGGTTCTTTCAGCCTATGTTTTCGTTAAACATGTTGTCTGCTTGAAGTCCCCTCTTGAAGATAAAACATTTCAACCTGTCGTTACCTTGACTTCAACGACCTCCTTGTTAAATCTTTCAATGTTCTCTCTAAAGATCTCTTTCTTGCCTTGAACGATGACATTGGGGATGGTAATAGTCTTCGGTTTCCGCCTTCGTGAAGTGAAGTGGGGGGGTGAATTTCTCACTAAAGGTTCTCCAAGAATTAATTAAGTGGTCCTCGAATCCTTTAAATCACATCATAACATCACATTTAAGAGTCAAGTCGAACAACTTACACTGAGCCAGGCTCTTCTCCTAATGGCAGTCCAGGACGATGTCGATGTGCTCCAAATGCTCATCGAGGTCACTTGTCCCATCACAAACTCCAATTTCAACAATTTTTCCAATGACTTTGGAATTGAGTAGTTTGTGATTCTACATGTGAATGTTCTTCTATGTCTTTGATGACGAGCTCATCCTGGCGACTTGCACGACATTTTCTTTGCAGATTTTCGGGGACGTTACCTTCATGTTTTTCCAAGGATAGGATGGAGTATGATTGCTCTACCAGCCATCAAAATTACAAGGAGATAAAGGTTAGGAATCCACAGAGGATCTGGTCCTTTGCGATGATGTGGCATCTCATAATGCTTTTGCTGGTTCTCCTTGTTGTTTCATATGTTGTAAGACTTCAATCTGCGTTACGACTTCGGTTGGAATTTTCTCTTGGTTTTCCTCAACGAGATTGAGTCTGGAACTTTGTGGTTAAGGAAGGTTGAAGATGTTTGTTAACAACTCGTTCTGGTTCGGAGACTCGAAAAGTACTTGAGGATGTTGCGAGAACATCGTTGTTGCGTTCAGTTTCTTCGAAGGTGGAGGAATTATTGTTGCTCGAACCATTGGAGGATTTTGATTAATCTTCAATGTAATTTGTGGAAGACAATTTGTAGTAGTCCGCGTAAGAAGCAATTCAGTCCTCAACAGACGTGGATCTCCTTGAGGATTTACGACACAATGATGGGGGAAAACTCCATCGTTAATCGCGCGGAGCGAGAACGGGATTGAAGAGATACTGAAGTGTCTAGATTGCAGAACAAAGCATCATCGAAGTAGCGATGGTGTTCCCGTTGGTGTTCTTCGCAGGTGTAAATCGAGAATCAGTCATCAGAATTTCAAAACTGAAGCGGTTAGTGATGGATATGAAGCAGTTACAACGAAGGATTTGAGGAAATTCGATGAAAATGGGTATCCGCCCCTCCTTCTAGCGTCAATGATATGTCAAAGAATAAAGCTTAAGGATCAATCAGTTATGATACTCATGCAAAGAACCATTATGGTGGAGAAGATGCTTTGATGAGTTTTCTGATGACAAATACATCGAGGGATGGTGGTACCTTCAAAATAGACACACACTCCGTCGCTTAAGTTCGTATTTGCTCGAGAGAGAGAGGGAACATTGTTAAAAGTTTACCTAAGTTTATGAGTTAACATAAAGTGATTGTGCACCTGGCATGACAGACGTGCGACACTTATATAGACATTTGAGGCCAACAATGAGTGTTGGATAATATGATGATAGGTGAGGTCGTCAAGAGACTCCATTTCATGTTGTAATGAACCCAAATTACTTTGTGTGGGCGCTTTCAGAGGCGTTGTGCTCGTCTGCAAGTCTTAAGTGGACGTAGCGTTATAAGGCTTTTGACAGACTGTTGAAATTCTAAGATCTAATCCGAAACAACAATGACTAGAGGTGTATCCTAATAAACATAATACTTGTTAACATTTGTCTTCTTTTTGTGTCTACCATCAAGAAGTAGTTATTTCCTTGGTTTTTTAACAACTAGTAAAATGTACTAAAAGTTGACTGTGCTGTTTAGGAGGGGAAAAAAGTTTAAAATAGACACACACTTTTTTTTTTGGTAACATAGATACCCGTTGTAGTGTGATTTTTAAAATTACGGCACATTGAATCAAATAACGTTGAAAAACTAGATTGATGCAAAAGCTAATTCATGGAGCTTCTAAAAAGTTGCGGTGGAAACAAGTGTTACATGTGAACTTGAGCATTCAAACGTGCAACAAGACACTCACATAGTAATAATAAATTCGCAAAAACATGTTACTTTAACCAATTATCCATATAATTAATTTAATGAAAGAATACTAGATATGAAAAATCGAATTGTTCAAAGATAAATTTAGTGTACCAAATACATAAATAATTATTTTAAAATCATGCATTCAACTTTTAAAAATTTGAAATATTATTTTTTACCTTTTTTAATATAGAATTTCTATATCTAGATTCGAAAATATTTTTAGGGAATAAATTAGAAAGAAAAAAAAAATCATTAAGAAGATATGAAGTAATGAATGAAAAGCAAAGTTAGATTATCAAAATCCAAAAAATTTCTATACTAATAAAGATGAATGATGAAATATTGGCCAACTATGAAAGTAAAGTCACCGTCCGAGCAGAGTACTGAATGGCCACAACAACAACAGTACATACAAAAAGTGCAACATCACAACACAACACAATCTCCCAAAACCAAACAGAACAAACCCTTCTACTTTAAGTTACCTCATTTCAATTTTCAACCACTTCAAAAAACAAAAACAATATACCTTTGAATATCTTTGTTCAATCCTCTTTCTCTTTCTTCTTGATTTGGATCATCATTTCTTTTTATGGTTCTTTAATTTTGGAGTTACATAGATCTTAGCTCAGTTTCATTTCTTTAGAACTCTTTCAATAGAGATAAAGGGTCAAACCAAAACGTACAAGTTGCATTTATATCTCTCTGCTACTCAAATCTCAACTGAAAGATTGTTCTTTTCTGAAAGATTTCAACTTATTTGTAAAGAAGCTGAAAAATAGCTTATTTTGAAGTTTCACCCACCTTCAAAGATTGTATCTTTCTCATGAAGGAGTAATCAGGAGGTGGGTCCCATTTCTTGTCATATCATATGTACCTTACATAGCTCCAAAGTTAAAATCTTAGGCATTAGGGTGTTGATTGATGCAGATTTAAAAAACTATGCTTTATCCTGTTGAAAATCATGGACCCTCCTTTTTGTTGAAATGTTAGCTATAATTGTTAAAAGGGTAGTTTTTTTTGGTTCTGTTGTGTATTTGTTATCAATCTTGTGAAGATTTGTGAGGTTCTTGCTACTTAGGGGTTTATAAGGATCTTGGTTTTTATGCATTTGAAGTGAAAAGGTTCTTAAAACCTGATTTTTTATATTATTATTAGTGTTAGAAAGAGTATGAGGAAATATGTTGGTTCTCATTCAGGAAGGATGTTTAGTGACAAGAAATGGATTATCCCATTTTTCGCGAGTTTGTTGGTGTCTGTGAGCTTGCTTCTGACAGCGATTCTTGGCGAATTTAGTTCTGCCGGTGGGGGAGAGGAGTTGCCGCTGGTTGACGTCATTTCGTTTAAGGGAGAGGATTCCGGAGGTTTATTTGTGGAGTCGGATTTGGAAAGGTCTATTAATGCAAGTGTGGTTGTGAAGATGAATGCGCCTAAGTTTGCATATCTTATTTCGGGCACAAAGGGTGATAGTCATAGGATGATGAGGACATTAGAGGCAGTTTATCACCCGAGAAATCAGTATGTTTTGCATTTAGATCTTGAGGCGCCGCCTCGGGAAAGGTTGGAATTGGCAAATGCGGTGAAAGCTGATCCGGTGTTCAGGGAAGTGGAGAATGTGCGTGTTATGTCTCAATCCAATTTGGTTACTTATAAGGGTCCTACAATGATTGCGTGCACTCTTCAAGCGATTGCTATACTGTTGAAGGAGAGTTCTGAGTGGGACTGGTTTATAAACCTCAGTGCCTCCGATTATCCTCTTGTGACACAGGATGGTTAGTGACTGAACTCATACATGCTTATTTGATGTTATATATGTTGTTATTTCTGGGAAAAATGCTTGCATAAACAATTGTTGTGAACTGCTATAGTGAGCCATTAGTCCATTACAAATTTGTCTTTCGGATTTAAACGCGCGATGATATTTTGCAGTGGTTTAAAATTTTGAGTACCATACATCGTGTATTTGCTTTCGGTTGTTAGCATGTTGTTGAATTATTTCCCTTGAGTACTACACTATTGTTTTGAGGGCAGAAACCATTGTTAAAATTGGAACTTAATGTTTCAACAACATGAAAGATTATTGAAGATCCATCCTTGATTATTGTTGATGCTTCAAGATGGATCTATAGGTTTCACCATTAGGTTTGTTCAAACAAATTGTTCTCTCTTCCCTTTTAATGTTGTCATGGACGGTAGAAGGTTAACGAGCAAAATTGGGCTTGAACTAATGAAGCAAGTTTGCCATGTTTGTTGCCCCGTTTTTTGTTTCAATTTTCCGTTGTAATTCCAAGATATTCTCTTTCTTATCTTTATATAAGTCTTCCACCTCATTCACTCTATCCTAAAGCATAACTGGTTTGACAACGTCATGCTCCTGAATGCAATTTTGAGTTGAATAGCCCTCCATAAATTAGCCGTGTCTAGCTCTGTTAGACTTCAACAACAATCTCTTTCCTATTTGATGTCATACTTTGAAGACATACTGGTGAAGATTTTATGTATGCCTTGTCTGCTGTCACCATTGCCATTACATCGTTTTGTTTCTACTAGAGTTCCTCCATGTTAGGAAGATATTTGAGAGATATATCTGGTTTTCAAAGTCACTTATGTTATTAATACCTGCCAAATACATTTATGAGCTAGAACTTCTAGCTTAGAAGATGCTAAAGAAAGTCGTCCACGATCTTCATTACTATAGCATGCATTGGATGGTGCTTATTTTCCTTCAATAATCATTAATTTTCTGAAAAGTCTGTGTCTTATTGTCCACAAAATTTACGTGCCCTGTATTCTAACTGGATTTGCCTCCTCTAAAGTGGGAAAGAGTTAATAAGCTCTTATCAAGGGAGATACTAGTACTGATAAGTATTACTGTTATCTAAAAAAGGTACTGTAGTTTGTATTATCAAAGAAAACAGAAACAACACTACAGATATTGTAAGAGAAAATGCTCCCAGCCAAGTTAATCATTTGGCCGTAAGCTAAAATTCGCTGTCCAAATAGAAAACAGACATGCCCCTAAGAATATTGTTTTCCTGGCTATATAACAAACTTCGTCACTTTCTCTCACCTGGTAGTTGTAACTAACTCTTCCCTCCATCCCTTTTCTATTTCACGCCTAGTATCAGACTAAGGTAGGCCCTAGTTGGTTGGGCCTTCAAGTGTACACTTTGAAAGGCTTTTCCATGTTGAGCTTCTATCCAGAACTCATGGGGGGCTTCTATCTAAGAACCATAGGGATTGGGACCCGTGTTCATGTAAAATAAAAACTCACTTTACATTAATATCTTCCGATCTAAGCAGTTTCTGAATCTTCTCAAGAATCATAGCTTCATTCATGAATATATATTGGACACGGATTATAAGATGATTGAGTTATTTTTATTACAAGATCTATTGTACAATTAAAAATGATGGTATTTTGTTATATGGACTGAAGTGTAAAACATTCGAGATAATCATCCTTCTAAAGTAGATGGTTTAAATTCATACTAAGTCTAAACTTGTGTCGGGAGATTGTCGACTACAAAATGCATTCAGTTTTGACCCCAATTATTTTTTAATACCTTAGTAACTATTTGCTTACGGGGGTTTGAAGTCAACAATATACGAGTCTTCTGGTGTCAACATCTTCTTTGCTACAAATATATTTATATTCTCTCTATTACCATAAATAGATAACAAATAAAAACCCTGTTAAGTCACTTGATAATCGAGTCTTCTGCAAGTCACTTGATATTTGTTTCATGCTTTTACAGATATGCTTCATGTTTTCTCTAATCTGTCAAGGGATCTTAATTTCATCGAACACACACGCCTATCCGGTTGGAAATTGTAAGTGAATTGTATCTTTGCATATTCCAAAATTTCTGCAAATTGCAATCCCCGTGGGGTGTGTGGTTTGTTTTTTCCAGTTTACTGTTTTGATTGACTTACATTTCTTTCTATTATTGCTTATTTTTCAGGAACCAAAGAGCAAGGCCCATTATTATTGATCCTGCCTTTTACTTATCAAAGAAATCTGATTTAGCAGTGACTAGTCAAAAAAGAACACTTCCTACAGCTTTTAAATTGTTCACCGGTATGTTTATGTCTATATTTATGTATACATTTTTCCTTTATTTTCTTCGATAAATTTAAATTTAAACTAAAAGATCCTTTCTAGGTCTAGCACTGCTAAATTTGCAAAACATCTAGTTACTTATGAAAACAGCTTATGACATGTCCATAAGCTGATTTTAGCTTATTTCTATAAGCTATACATGATAGTTTATGGCTTATATGGAAACAGTTTGAATTTGTTTTATATATTATTATAGAAATAGCTTATATATAGGCACTTATATGTTAGACATTTATGCTATAAGCGTTTAATTAAGTTGTGTGTCCAATTAGAGCCTACATTTATTTACTATTTGATAGGAAATCAACAAGGTAGTTTCCTATAATTTTGTCTATGCTGTGTGAACAGGTTCAGCTTGGGTTGTACTAACACGGTCTTTTGTGGAGTACTGCATATGGGGATGGGATAACTTTCCACGGACTATGCTTATGTATTATACAAATTTTGTCTCTTCGCCAGAGGGATATTTTCACACTGTCATTTGCAACACTCAGAAATTTCGGCATACGGCAATAAGCCACGACCTTCATTACATTGCTTGGGACAGTCCACCAAAGCAACATCCCATGTCTCTAACTATGAAGAACTTTGACAAAATGGCCAAGAGCAATGCTCCCTTTGCCCGCAAATTTCCAAAGGATGATCCAGTCCTAGACAAGATTGACAAAGAACTTTTGGGGCGCACACATAGGTTTTCGCCAGGGGCATGGTGTATTGGGTCATCAGATGGTGGAGCTGACCCGTGCTCTTTGCGCGGCAATGATACAGTGTTTAGGCCAGGACCTGGTGCTGACAAGCTACATGAGCTGCTTCAGGCGCTGTTATCTGATGAATTTCGAAGCAAACAGTGTTTGTGACAACAGGGTACACTACAAATTGGGTAATGTCAAGTGTACATAATGTGGTTATATATCATATATATCTGATACAAAAAATTGGAATTTTGTATTCCATAATATAGGTTCATAGTAAGAAACAACAAGCACTCACACAGTAGTAGTTTTTTGGTGCTTGTTTAGGTTTAGTTTCTCCAATTTGAGCCAACCATTTGTTATAACAACCTTATTTTTGTTGAGTTACAAAAAGCAATCAAGTTTCATTTTCATAGCAGAGTTTTTACTTTTTATCTATTTATCTTATGGAAAAATTCTTAGATCGGCAATACTTCCTCTGGTCTCAATTACAAGCAATTTTTCACTTTTTCGGTTCCACACACATAATTTATTCAATGAACCTAAAAAGTAAAAAGTTGCTTGTAATTGAGACCGGAGGGAGTCCATGTTACATGTGAAGTTTTGTGAATCATGGTAAAGATGCACTTCATTTATCAATTGTTAAATTGATGTCTGTGATAGGTAGTATATGTAAAAATTGTAATTGCAATAGTTTATCTTTCTTGAGTGATGATAACAAGTTCATGTAATTTGTGGCTTGTATGCTCCAATCTAGCCAGGCTTCAAAAGTAGCATACTATACTATTTCTGCTGAATTATTTCCTTGAGCTAGCCCCAGTATTTGTACCCTTGAGAGGACAATGCTTTTAATTCAAACTTGAAAGCATAACAGACCATTCACCAGACTTGTTTACTAGGCCATCATCATTCATAAGATTTGGTCCCCCATTCACAATGGGTGCACGTGGAATCAGCATGAAGTACTTTTACTTTTTTGAATTTTTTGCTTCTTTCAACATTACTGCATGTGCATCAACCTAAACTATTATTTTCTCCCCCTGTGAAAACAAGATTGTGTGAAATCCACGTTCAATAATATGTGCTTGTACCATGTACCTTTTGTAAATTTTCTTACTAGTTAGTGTGATTTCCATATATAAGCAACATTTTGGAGTTTTTTTTGTAAAGAATAAATGCCGATGTATTTGTTGCTTAAATAATTTTATACCCTTTCCATGTGTTACTGTAAATGCATCTATTATTAGGCATGACAACGGGGTGGGGTGGAGACGGAATTCAGCTTCTCAGTCCCCAAATTTCATGTTTATCCGTTATCCTACCATATACAACAGTGGTGGAGGGATAGACACATTTTTAATAATATTTTTAAAATACTACAACTAATCTATATTAAAATGTTTCATAAAATATATATTAGTAGCCATGGTCCCCCAATTAATCTAATTAAAAAGTTTACCATGTTATTTTAAATTATCTCATTAGTTTTATACTTCATATTATTTTAAATTATCTCATATTTTGTAAAATATAAAAGATTCCTTTAAAGCAACAGAAACAAAAGAAAGAGCCAATTAAAACCTAAAATAAAAATAGGAGATAATGATATAATTTAGTCCTTAATTTATTATAGGCTTAAATACAATTTTGATCCTCCCATTTTCAAAATTGCTAACTTTTGATACCCCTATTTTCAAAATCAACTTTCTACCTAGTTAGAAAGTCAACAAATTTTTTTGGCCTTCCTCCTCTTTGGATGATGTGACAAACTCGTTAATGACGTGAATTCTATGTGGCACATCTTTTGACACATCATTAAAATTTAAATATAATCATAAAATTAAATAACAAATTAATATTAAAATTATAAAAAAGAATTGGGGAATAAAATTAGAAACCCTTTTTATTCTCAAATTAAAGAGAGAAAAATTCCAAATTGAATAGCTTCCGTAGAAGATATGAATATATGAATGTGGAGAAGATATAATGTGTGTGTGTTTGGTCTGATGCTGAATTAGGAGGTTTGTCTATCAATTTAGTATCTTGCGTTTGCCCGATAGAGTAAGCACCCTTCTCGTGGTTAGTTCAGTACGGTCAGCTTCTCACAAACAGCAACAAATGTCATATGCACTCGGGTAATAAGGATCGCAAAGATGTCTAATCTCCCAAAAACAAACAACACCACAATCCTCAACACAGTGAATTTAGTTCACCACAATCGATGTGATGAATCTGGAAGGAAATTGATCTGTTCTTGTGTTCTTCAATTTGGGAATAAAAAAATAGTTTAGGGTTTCTAATTTTATTCCCCATATTTAAATTTTAATGAAATGGAAATGATGTGTCAAAATATGTGTCACATAAACAATGTTACATAAGATTCACGTTATTAATGAGCTTGCCACATCATCAAAAGAAGAGGGGGACCAAAATTTATTGTTGACTTTCTAATTAGGGGATGAGAAAATTGGTTTTGAAAATAGGGGTATCAAAAGTTAACAATTTTGAAAATAGGGGGATCATATTGCATTTAAGCCTTTATTATATTTTCTAGTGAGAAAAATCTCATGTCTCTCAGACTCGTGCACAAGTTTCTTTATTTAGCCCGCTGCAGTTTTCTTTTTGTGTCAACCCTCCGATTCTCAGGGTAGAGGGGCCATGAGGATACGGGGTTTGGTCGGGAGGTAAATAGAGTCTGAAAAAAATTATTTTACTTAAGAATCGAACCTAGATTCTCCTCAACAATTAGTCATTTGCTAAAAACATATTTGACCCACGGAATATGCACTACTATATTTCTTCTTTTTTTTTTACAAGTGTTTTTGTTTTCTCTTGCTAATTTTTATTATTTTTTGCTACTAATAAGTCAACACATTTATATTTACTATACTTACTGATTAATTAACGTCTCTCATACTATTTTTTATTTTTCTTACCACCATGTTATTGGTATGAAAGGTGGGTTCTATCCTATCAACTGAATTTTCTCCATACGTAAGAGTCAGAGATCGAATACATGACCACTTGTTTAAGAGATCCAAATCTCTTACCACGTAAGCCAATTCATTGTTAATAAATTTGTGCACATATTTGTATGTCGTTTTTAAAGTTTAATGCAATATAATTATTTTTCTAAGAGTGTCAGATACACTCTATTTTAAACATTATCTCTAACAATTCTTATATTGGTGGAAATCCATGAGTTCAACCACTTTATGCGTGACTCATTTCCAAAATATAGGATTCACAATGACTCACTCAATAAAACAGTTAGTGTTAAAGAGAGTGTTGAAAAGAAAAGGTTACTAAAATTCTTACTCTTTTAGTATTTTTTTTAGTTTAAGGATTAAATTGGTGAAAAATTCTTCAAAGACTAATTGATAGTTTATATTTTTATTTTTTTTTGGAAGAAGATAGTTTATACCTTATAAATTGAGAATTATGTCTCTGATATTAATTAGAGGGCATACTTTAAAAAATATAGTTTATTATAAAATTATTTTTTTGAAATATGTTAGTTCGAAGGAATATGTTTTTTTTTTAGAATAGTACCAAAAATATATTATCACAAAAAATCGTTTAAACCTTAATTTAACATTATTAGCCTCTAAAATATTGTCACCAGTGCAGAGAAATAGAATCAAAAGAATTAATTTAGCTTACTCACGCACGAGTGATGGCAAATGTGGAGATTTTAGAACTTGACAGAAACAGTGGTAAAGTAGTTGAAGAGATAGTGAAATTGGAGAGAAAGATATTTCCCAAACACGAATCACTCGCTTCCTTTTTTGAAAATGAACTCAAAAAGAAGAACAGTGGGTTGCTTTATCTTCACGTTGATGGTCAACTTGCAGGTTATGTCATGTATTTTTGGCCTTCTTCATTGTATGCTTCTATCACCAAGCTCGCAGGTTCCAACTACACTCTTTTTTATGCTCTTAAGTTATGCCTATAAGCTGTTTGAAAAATTGTCTAGTTTGGATTAGCTTATTTTAGAGCTTATATAAAACAGTTTAGGCAAATAAATAAGTTTTTATGAATTATTTATAAGTTTTTAAAGTAGTTTATGAAAAAACAGTTTATGAAGATACAATTTTCGTTAGTAAGAGCTTATAAATTAAAATAAAAGCTGTTTGGAAATGTAACCATTTTGAAAATATATTTATAAAACGTCATTCCATTTGTTTTCTTTACTAAAATAATATCTTTTAAGAAATTATTCATTAACTTTTGTAAGTGCAACTCGGTTGGTAAGCTTGGACATTGGTAAGCAAGGTTCGGAGTTCGAACTCTTAAGCTTTTAGCTCATATCAGTTGAGTTACACTTATCCCCCTTAATACATCAACTTAGTCGTTGGATAATTACTCTCTCCTATTATCTTTCAATAGTTTTGAGACTGAGTTAGAGAAAAGGTGAAAGTTAAACTTTTAAAACATACTAAATTGATTAACTATCTTTTTAGTCTCAAGATGAAGTGACAATCACCACATGAAATTCACACACAAAACTGAAAGGTCTTGGGTTCATACTGGATGAAATGTCCAACCTAACAATATCGACATTGTCAGTTAGGCTACGATTAACTATCTTTAATATAAGGGAATAAATAATAATTCTGCAAATTGTCCAACTCCCAACTAATGAAATGCTTGTATTGAATCCTTTAATTTGTTGGTTTACTCACAATATGGGAATGTAATATGGGATGTTTTGGTTCTTCTGTAGTGAAGGAGCAATGGAGGAGGCAAGGACACGGAGAGGTTCTACTGAAAGCGGCAATCGAGAAATGCAGAACAAGAAAAGTTTCGCGGATAATGCTTCACGTCGATCCGTTGAGGACCCCTGCGCTGAATCTGTACAAGAAGCATGGCTTTCATGTTGACTGTTTGGTTGAAGGCTATTACTCTTCTGATAGAAATGCTTATAGAATGTACTTGGACTTTGATTCAAATTGAAGGAGAAATTCAACAAGCACTTTTATATACATTATCATGGTCAATTCAAAAAACAAATTTGGAACATTGTGTTTGTAACATGGTCAATTCAAAGAACAAATCTGTAATATTGTGTTTGTTTAAGCACTAAAAAAAAACAAATCTGGAACATTGTGTTTGTGACATGGTCAATTCAAAGAACAAATATGTAATATTGTGTTTGCTTAAGCACTAATGATATATAAAGTACGAACACAGATACAACACTAACACATTAACATATAGTAATTTAAAAAAATGAGAGGTATCAGACACCAAACACGTCTTCCATCATAAGTGTTGGTGCTACAAAGCTAATGATAGACGAGCATCAAGTGTTAGAGAGGACTCGTGTAACATCCACAATTTTCAATGAAAAATTCATGTAACACCCGCAATTTTCAATGAAAAATCAATTGGAAGAAATTTACTTTGTTGCTAAAGAGGAGGACTAAATCACCCGGAGAATCGACACATTTAATGTTTAATCTCAAGTAAGCTGGGATACCACGGTCTCTCTTATTAATATCATACACATTTAATTGAACTTTTTCTGCAAAATCAAACCGAAATATGTGAACACAAGATCAACACAAAACCTACAAAAAAAAAAAAAAAAACTTATGGGTAGATTGGAAACTCAAATGTTATTGGTATGATTATTACCAGTGTTAGAATGCTCAACTTGGCTTCTGCAAGTAAAAAGAGCCAGACTGTGGCAATGCAGAGTTGATCTTAAGGCTCCTTGTGGCTTGTGATAGATGAATTTGATGAAGTGTAGGGTGAGAAAGCATTGGCAGTTTACATCGAATCGAATTGAATTGCGTGGGAAGATCCCTTCTTTCTAAGCTCTCTAGCACCGAACTTCTAATGAAAGGCGTGTCAGGTGTTTTATACAGACATGTGGTTACACTCAAATAATTCATCTTTTAAATTTTTAACATTGTCGATGTGTCTGGTGCCGTATCTCGTATTTGACTTTGGAAAAACATATAAGCTTGAAAATCTTTGAACACATCTTTTGTTGCAGCAACCTAATAGTTATATGGCAGGATTCCCAGTTACCGTAAATAAAATCGCTTCCTGTCGATGTTAACGGGGTCAAATGCCATCCGTTTTTTTTTTAAAGCTCTCATGATTCTGAAACATAATTTGATTGCATAAACTGACACTCCTAGATAGTGATTTGACCTTTTAAGATTAAAGATGTGAGTCTTGAAATTATTAGAAGATCATTTTCTGGTTGCTACCAGAAACCTTTAGGCTTACTTCTGATTATTTCAGTGTGTAACAATATACAAAAGTCAAAAATATAATTCAATATGGCTACTAATCTGAAATTCTTTAAATAGTTATTTGAAACATCAAAATATAGAAACCTACGTGACACCATTTATTTCTATCCATTTCTTACCATTTTGTTTTCTACAACTTACATGATTCGAAAATACGCATAAAAAATAAGGCAGCATTTGATGTCAAAATTCAGATGTGCAAAAATCATCTCTAAGTATGTATGTCAAAGAAGTAACAATTTCATTCTTTGTTTTTATCCAACAGGATAAAGCTAAGAGGCCAATATGTTATAAACATGAACCATAAATATTAATCATACCTAAGGTTAAGTACTCAAAAACTGCAACTTACATATCCAACTTTAACCACTGTATAACTCAACCCTGACTTTTACTTTTTTACCAGGCATGGATTCTCTCATGTGAAGTTTTCACTGGAGGTCTAGTGCATATCCACACCATTCATTTCTTTTTAATGATTAGAACTGCACTGATTACAAGAAGTGGGGTTCAAAATTGAGTGTCATTGGCCTCAGCAGGATAGCCATTATAGTGGAGCTTGACATGCAGCGAAGAACAAATCATCTTGAACTTGAGTCTGAGGCTATCCATAATCTCTTGTACTTGTAGATCTTCCGGATCCATCAAAGGGTATTTTTGAATCAAGTCCTTCATCTGGGCGATGGCAGTTTTGGCCCGAGAGGAGAAGCATCTCGGATCGATCTGTATGGCAGATGTCCAGATGTGGATACAGCCGCTGTAGAAGCCAAGTTCCTTACCAACCTCAAAACCGATTTTGAGCCCAACCTGCTTCCCCTCGTCCTTGCCAGCAACGAAGCCATGGCTGTAGCCTTCATCATAGCCTCCCTTCAAATGGACCTCCTCAAAATTCACCGCAGAATCAAGTCCATCCATCACCACTCAACGCCCAATTCACAACCTGCCAAAGAAAATGGACACTTTTCAATTTGTCGTTTTTTGTTTGAAAAATATTTTGTTCGAGAAAAGGGGAGGGTATAGGTTATTTTAATTTATTTATGTAGGGCTGATCATGGTTTGGTTTGGCAGAAAAACTGATTCAGACTGAACTGAACCAGAATTTAATCAGAAGCAAACATGATTTTCTTCAACCCAAACCAAATAGAGCTGGTTTTAAAAAAACTAGTTCAAGAACGAATTCCAGTTTAAGAACTGGTTTGTCAGGCTGTAATAGATAGTTCCCAAACTGGTTTACATAAAACAAAAACCTTAACAAATCAATAATGTTAAACACAACATGAAAACACTTAGAATCAATAGCTTTACAAGTCTCATTGTAACATACTTCGTCACATAATTTATTACCAACAACTTCAAGAATATCGCATAACAACAGTCAATAATCGCGATTGCATTTGCCACACACATGCACCACCTATGAAGCATGGACACTCCTCGGATTAGGCGTTTCTTAGTGTCGGACACGTGTCGTGTCCGACACCAATACTTGTAATTACATTGAATTATGCGATTTTTTCAAATTATTAGTTGTGTCGACGTGTCAGTGTCTGTATCGTGTCCAGTGTCCATATTCGTGCTTCATAGTGCACCACTAAAGACTTAAATCCAAGTTTCTTTCTTTTTTCCGTTGACATGCATAACTAGAATCTTTACATGCATCACTCATCATATCAGACAAGTACCGAACGCGTACCGATACTGGGTATGAACTCAGTACCGGTATGCGTAGGGTACTTCACCATGTTTAAGTACCCATGCTTCAGATGAAACTACGTAAATATCAATTGCAAAACAGGTCTATCATTGAATTTTCTAGCAACAACAGAACGGAGTACACATTGAAAAAAACGATGAACATCAAAATAAGAAGACGAATTGTAAAATTCAACTCGTTAACTCGCAATTTAAAATTAAATATTAAGAAGAATGGTCACCTGAGAAACCCTAAGCTCTTCCTTTGGCTTGACCTTCTCCCTTACCCAATGTACGCATCAACTAAACTATACCCTTATTTTCCCCTTTTGACCCCAAGAGATGAAGAACTTGAATGAGGGGATGTGGAGATTGGTTTAGGTTTAGGTCATTTAGCGTAAGGCACGGTAGGACTTAGGGAATTTTTTTTTTTTTTCTGACCCTATTTGCAAAAAAAATTTTAAGTCTGACCCCCTTTGAAAAAAATGACCCACTTTCCT
>Ga0228711_1005027_pt1 | contig 20181 bp, 20 predicted proteins | sample MedpolnodulmetaG_2_FD_177996 | JGI IMG/M metagenome (GOLD analysis project Ga0228711, IMG submission 177996) | Root nodule microbial communities from Medicago polymorpha collected in Santa Monica, California, United States - brown nodules | ecosystem: Host-associated > Plants > Roots > Nodule... | reverse complement strand
CAAGATGTTGCAAGCATTACTAGATGAATTACTATTGATCATTAATCAGTAATCAACAATTTAAAAATGAATCAAACATTAAAATTAAAATTAACTTTTTCAAAAAAGTCAGTTTCCTGACTGCACCGTAGAAGCCCCCCTTTTTTTATTATTATATTTATGATCTTGCTAACAAGTGCCTATGCTAAGGAAACAAAGAATAGTAGTTTTGCATTAGAAATAACAATTTTTTAACTTTTAAAAAGTTGAATTCATCACTTTTCATCATTTCCTAACATTATATTTTTATCTTTGTTCCTTTATATCCTAAAGGCACTCTTTAGCATTTTCCTTATATTTATTCTAATTTAACATATTTTAATTTTTTTACACCGCCACAATATTTTTGCTTTTAAAATGTTGGTTCATATTACAGAGTGATCATGATAAGGATCACATTACTTAGTTTCCTATTTCTTGTTGACCAAGTAACTACTATTAGGGTTCTTATCCTCTACTGTATGTACATGATAGGTTACTATAGTCTTAGATATTAGTGTGTGTGTGTGTAAATATATATATATATATATATATATATATAAAAGTTGTAATCACTCTTTCTATCAATAAGAATCATTTCTATTCATTTTACTTGGTTTCCTAATATGGTATCACGAGCTCTTTCCAAAGAGGGAGAGTTTGTTACGATCCATAACGGTTTGTAACCGTTTTTCTTCCTTTCTTCCGTTGTGCATTTCTCTTCGATCATCCTTGTTTGATCATTTTTCTCTGATTTCTGGTGAAATCTTCCAATTTCACACCTTGATTCTTGTTTTGTTCAATTGAATTTCTCATTCAATCGGTGTTTTTTGGTGATTTTCTTCATCTTCTTGCTTGAGTTCTTTGTCTCTGTTTTTCACCTTCTTCCATGGCGCCAAGAAATTCTTCACCTCATACTGAATCCGTTTACTTTGTTCATCCCAGTGAAAGTCCAAATTCACTCTCTATTACTCCCAAACTCAACGGTTCTAATTACATTGCTTGAAGTCGTACTGTTGAACGCTCTTTGGGAACGAAGAACAAGCTTGGATTCATCAATGGTACTATCCCTATGCCTGATGATGATGATTTGAATCGCGCAACATGGGAAAGATGTAATCATCTTGTTCAATCTTGGCTCATTAACTCTATTTCTGATTCAATTGCACAAACTATTGTGTTTTGTGATACTGCACTTGAAGTTTGGCTTGACTTGAATTGATCGTATTCGCATTGCAAATTTGCGATCTTTAATCAATAATCTGAAACAAGGATCCAAATCTATTTTGGATTATTTCACATAAATGAAGTCTCTTTGGGAGGAATTATCTTCACACAGACCTATCCCAAGTTGTACTTGTGTTCATACATGTCGTTGTGCAACATCTAGAATTGCTAAGGTTCATAGAAATGAAGATCAAATCATGCAGTTCCTCACTGGCTTGAATGATCAATTTTCAGTAGTTAGAACTCAAGTTCTCCTACTTGATCCTTTTCCTTCTTTGAACAAAGTTTACTCTTTGGTTGTTCAAGAAGAGAGCAACAATGCTTCCCTTACTTCATTAAGTGTTTCTGAAGATTCCTTTGTTCAAATTAATGACACTAACACGAGGAAATCTCAAGGGTGTGGTAAAGGCTCTTATGGTAACAAACCAACTAGATTTTGTACTTTCTGTAACCGTACAAATCATACTGTGGATTTTTGTTACATAAAGCATGGATACCTTAATGTCAACAAGCCTTCACCTCGTGCTAATGCTGCTTATCAAGAAAATTCAGAAAATGGTGCAATATCTTCTTCTGGTTCAGGTGCTTCTGCAAGTTATCCTTCTGCTGGTTTTTCTCAAGAGCAACTAGCTCAACTTATGTCCATGTTACAACAATCAAATTTAGTTGTTTCAGCAACCCCTCCTTCACAAGCTACTTCAAATCATATTGCTTCCACCAGTATTACAGCACCTGACACTTCTGCAGGTATATCTGCATCTGTTTCTTCTTTAACAAGCAAACCTTCATTTTGGCTCATTGATGTAGGTGGTAATGAGCACATTTGTTGTGATATTACCTATTTTAGTTCCTTTTATAGAATCTAACCTGTGTATGTTTCATTACCTAATGGCAATTTAGTTTTAGCTCATCATGCTGGTATTGTTTCTTTCAATTCAAAATTCATACTTTATCATGTTCTCTATTCACCTCATTTCAAACTTAACCTCATATATGTAGCCAAATTGTGTGAATCCTTAACTTGTTTCTTCCATTTTTCACTTGATAAATGTTTCATACAGGACCAACAATCTTTAAAGATGATTGGTTTGGATAAGCAAGTGGATGGCTTATACAAGTTTTATCCATCCTGCAAATCTTCCAATTTAGAGTCATCTTCTGTTTCTAGTAGTTCTTGTAATGTTGTTTTACCTTCCACTTGTAATAAATTTGATCAGTTTGTACCTAATGATGCCTTATGGCACTTTAGACTTGGTCATTTGTCTAATCAAAGACTTCATAAAATGTCTCTTTTGTATCCTGATATTACCTTAAATAATAAAGATACTTGTGATCTCTGTCATTTTGCCAAACACAAGCATTTACCTTTTAATTCAAGTTCTTCATGTGCTTCTACTAATTTTGAACTCATCCATTTAGATATTTGGGGGCCTTTATTTGTTGCTTCTATTCATTGACATAGATACTTTCTCACCATTTTGGATGATCACAACAGATTTGTCTGGGTCATTCTTCTTAAAACCAAAGCTGAGGTGTCCATTCATGTTCAAAATTTCATTCTCATGATTCAAAATCATTTTCACACCACTCCCAAATTTATTAGAACTGATAATGGCCCTGAGTTCATGTTATCCACCTTTTATGCTTCTCTTGGTATTATTCACCAAAAATCATGTGTTGAAACCCCACAACAAAATGGTAAGGTTGAAAGAAAACATCAACATATTCTTAATGTTGGTAGAGCTTTACTCTATCAGTCAAAACCACCACCTTCCTTTTGGTCCTATGCTATTCATCATGCAGTTTTTCTCATTAATAGAGTTCCCACACCTTTATTAAAAAATCAATCACCTTATTTCATGATTCATCATAAACTTCCTGATATTTCTTTGTTCAATGTTTTTGGTTGTTTGTGTTATGCATCTACTTACATTCTCACAGAACCAAATTACAGTCTTGAGCTAGAAAATCTATTTTCTTGGGTTACAAGACAGGTTATAAAGGTTTCACTCTTTATGATCTTCATTCCAGAGAAATCTTTGTCTCTAGACATGTTACTTTTCATGAAAATCACCTTCCTTATCATCATTCTTCTTCTTCTACTTCACCTGACTGGGAATACTTTTCCCATCAGTCTTCTCCACCTATTACTAATACCTCTTCTTTTCAACCTCCAATTATTGATGATATTGTTCCTCCTTCTATTGCTTCCCCACAAAATCCTCCACCTTCACCTGTTGCACCTACTGTTCCCAGACATTCTACCAGAAACACCATTACTCCTTCTTATCTGCAAGATTACATTTGCAATAATATTCATGCATCTACATATCCCATTTCACATTATGTTTCTCATAATCAGTTATCTAATACTCATTCTTCCTTTGTCATGTCACTTCATTCTCAACCTGAGCCCAAAACATATGTTGAAGCAAGTAAACATGATTGTTGGAAGCATTCAATGCAAGTTGAACTTCAAGCTCTTGAGAAAACTGGAACTTGGAAGCTTGTGGATTTACCACCAAACATCAAGCCTATTGGTTGCAGATGGATTTATAAAGTCAAATTTCATGCTGATGGCACTATTGAGAGAGATACAAAGCCAGATTGGTAGCCAAAGGTTATAATCAAATTGAAGGGTTAGATTATTTTGACACATACTCTCCAGTTGCTAAACTTACAACTGTCAGACTTGTTATTGCTTTATCCTCCATTCATAACTGGCATCTTCATCAACTTGATGCTAATAATGCCTTTCTCCATGGTGAACTCCAAGAAGATGTGTACATGTTAGTTCCCCCTAGTGTTAAAACTGATAAACAAAATCAAGTTTGCAAACTTCAAAAGTCTATGTATGGTTTGAAACAGGCTAGTAGAAAATGGTATGAAAGATTGACCTCTACTCTTTTGGCTCACAATTACCTTCAGGCTGCTTCTGATCATTCATTGTTTGTCAAGAAAACATCCTCCTCGTTTACTATCCTTCTGGTATATGTGGATGATATCATCCTTGCAGGCAACTCCCTTCATGAATTCACTCACAATAAGTCTGTTTTGGATTCATTATTCAAAATCATGGATTTAGGTCAGTTGAAGTATTTTTTAGGCATTGAAGTTGCTCATTCCAAATCAGGAATTTCTTTATGTCAAAGAAACTATTGTCTGGATTTGCTTGATGATTCAGGCACTATAGGTTCAAAACCTGTATCCACTCCATCTGATTCATCCATTAAACCTAATCTTGATTCTAGCCCTCTCTATGATGATGTTCCTGCATATAGAAGATTAGTGGGCATACTTCTTTACCTCAACACTACCAGACCTGATATCACATTCCTCACTCAGCAATTGAGTCAATTTCTCTCGAAACCTACACAAGCTCATCATCATGCAGCTTTAAGAGTTTTAAAATACCTTAAGGGATGCCCAGGCAAAGGTTTATTCTTTCCAAGAAACACTTCTCTCACTTTGCAGGGTTTTTTAGATGCTGATTGGGCTGGCTGCCTTGATACTAGAAAATCTATCTCTGGTCAGTGTTTCTTCTTAGGCAGTTCATTAATTTCATGGAGAACAAAGAAGCAAATCACTGTGTCCAGGTCTTCTTCTGAAGCTGAATATAGGGCACTAACTTCAGCTACTTGTGAGCTTCAATGGATTTTATATCTTCTTAGAGATTTGCATGTTTCCTGCTCCAAGTTACCTGTGCTTTATTGTGACAATCAAGGTGTTATCCATATTGCTTCTAATCCTGTTTTTTATGAGAGGCCCAAGCACACTTAGAGATTGATTGTTATCTGATTAGAGAAAAAATGCAATCTGGCATACTCAAACTGCTTCCAGTTTCTTCACAAGATCAAGTAGCTGATTTCTTTACAAAGGCTTTGCTTCCTAAGACATTTCATTTTCTTTTATCCAAGTTGGGTTTGATAAACATTTATCAACCTCCATCTTGTGGAGGGATATTAAAGAGTGATCATGATAAGGATCACATTACTTAGTTTCCTATTTTTTGTTGAGCAAGTAACTACTATTAGGGTTCTTATCCTCTATTGTATGTACATGATAGGTTACTATAGTCTTAGATATCAATATATATATCAGTTGTAATCACTCTTTCTATCAATAAGAATCATTTCTATTCATTGTACTTGGTTTCCTAATAGTTCATACACCTAATAAAACAATTGGTTCATACATATCAATAATTTACATTCTTTTACTTGCTTGTTCCTATCCAAATAAAAACTATGGCATTATAAAAAAAAACACTATGGACTTGATGCTGCGACCTATAATTTGAGGAATGTTCGAAAATAGTGAAGTTACCATCAAAGTTTTACTAAAAGAGATTTTTTTTTTTTTTTGAGTTCATGAATCGATTATGTACGGGGAAGATATCGACACCCTACTCCATCATCGGTTTGAAAACAAAGGTCTAAAATGCATTGTACAAAATTTTGTGCTAACAAGTGCTCCGAAACACTTTTTAAACATTTCAAAACAACCAATCATCTTTTAAAGATCAAATATTTCGATTTTCAATGCATTGAATACACACATTTTTCGTTAACATTTCCCAACTTTAAAATACGTATTTTCTCATTATTAAATGCAATAAAAACCAGTTTAAATGGTTTTTGTAAACATGAGTTTTTGAACTATCAAATTGTACAACTTATTTTTTTGAATCTGCAAATTTTATTAGAGCTAACCCTACACAAGATGCACGTGCCACTAAAAGAAAAAAAAAACAAAGACGTCATATTTAGGCAAAACACCTAATAAAAGAGACTCACGCCACTAAGGCCAAAGCGAAAAATAGTGCCCTAATAGTACCACTAATGGGCGTCCCTAAAGGTAAAAAATATAAATTGTGTTCCGACAATTAAAAAATTAAAAAGATGTCACATCTAACGTATGTTTGCTTCTCCGGTGGTGAAAATTGATTTTTGTTAAAATCGGATATTTTCCCAATAAAAATGAGTGATATGAAAGATGTTGTTTGAATATCTTCTGACAAAATTCCTTTTAGGTGTGTAAATTATCAAAATAGATTTGAATGTATATATGTAGATTGATTTTTTCCTTTCTTTATTTATTTATTTTCCCCTTCATTTATTCTTAATTAAATTATCATAATTGTTTATAACAAAACTTTCAAATAAAATTACAAGCAGGGAATACTTGTTCAACATGAAACACTCAAATAAAAATACAGTATATAATATAAAGTGCAATATACATTTTTAAAATTACTACAATTCTAGTTATTTTTCTTCAACTCTATAATTTGATCTTAAAAACATGAAGCATGAAAAACTATATTTAAATGTTGGGAAAAATCCAAGTTAACTATTATGATAATGAGTTGGGTAGCTCAATTGATTTGAACATAAGGATAAGGTGTAAATCAACTATGTAGGCAAGAAAAATAGCAAAGAACTACAAATATGTTAGTATCAAAATAGCTACTGCCATGAAACAGCAAAATAGGCAAGAAGAATTATGCAGACATATGCCTTCATTAAAGGAGGTGACAAAGAACAATACATAACTTCCTAATACAAAATATAAGGGCATATGTCGTAGGAAGTTATGAAAGCAGTACAATACTCCTCAACTTCTTTGATTGTAAATGCAGAACAATGGTATCTTTAATCGTTGATTCATGAGGACTTCTTTACCCCATTTTTACCTTGTTTATGAAAGTATAACAAAGACCATGCATTTTTTAAAATAGTATTAGATCTTAACACTACCATCAAACAGTTTATCAAACACAGCAAAGGCATTCTTTAAAATATCAACATTCATTAAGGCTTTGTTTGGGAGTTTGGAGGGGAGGGGAAGGAAAGGTTTTGGGGGGAGAGAAATATTGGGGAAATTGAGAAATCTTTCACATTTTTTGAAAGAGTATTTTTTTAAAGAGTGATAAATTAATGCTTATGATTAATATATTTTTAATTTTAAGAATATTATAAGAACATAGGTTAAATTTGAAGAATTCATATAAATCCTCCCAAACCCCCCAAAACCCTCCTCCAATACAATTTTTTAGTTCCTCCAAATGAAGAGGGTTTTATATTTTGAAGAAATATAAGCCCCTCCTTCCAATGTCCTCTATTTCTTTCACTTACTCCTTCCTTTTTTTCCAAGCCTTTCCTTCCATTTCCCTCCAAACTCGCAAACAAAGCCTAAGGAGCAATGTTAGAGCTTACCTTAGGCCAAACAAAAGTCAAGAGTTTGCAGAAGATCCTTTCCAATGGCTGATTTTAGAGAAGAGATGAGAAGAGTCATCATATAAAGAAGTATTCTTGAGTTAAGTGGTCTCCTAATAAATTTGCAAATTACTTGTTAGATGAAATTTTAGCAAAAAAGGAAATGGAGATATACCATCTCTACAACAAACATCATTGTCAAAAAAAAAAAAAAAAAATCTCTACAACAAACATATTTCTTCTAACCCTGAAATAGGAAGCTTGACCAGTATAAATTACCAACTGCAAATGAAGGTCCTAAACAAATTTAAGCCATGGATTTTTTCTTCTCTTCCTCAAGGCGCTGCAATTCGACCAGTCCTTCTGCCCACTCTATTTCCCTTGCAACTGCAGCCATTTTACGCTCTACCTTCTTAATGTTTTTCTTCCGCTTAGCCTCTTGCATCTGAGCTTTCCTTTTCTTCTTTTCCGCCTACATGCAAACAAGTTTGTAATGAACATAAATTATCTTAAGTGAAAAACCATTATCACTGTTACTTTTGTCAAAAGGCCATTTAACTGAGTTATAAAACTGAACTTCAAATTCAAAGAAAATAGCACAGGCATTTTGTTAGGTTGTAAGGAAAATTACTCCGGCCTCCCTAATACATACCTAGAATAACAAGCAGCAGCTGACAGATAAATGGTCATAATCAAATTAGCATTTCAGCGCATTGTGAAGTTGTACAAAACCAACTTTTTCCTTCAATTGACACTTGGCAGTCAATTAATTCTTTGCCACAGGGCGGCAGTATATGGAATTCTATAGCAAATTAACTTGCCACAAACTAAGATAGTTTCATTTAAAGCTTGAACTATCAGCTTTGGTTAATGGAGTTAGTTTTACTTTTCAGACATAGAGTTTATGAAGGTTACAGAAGTTCATGACAACAAGCAGTCCTTTAGCGACGCTTTCATTGTGAAGACTACACGACCTTATCCATCGTTCAATAGTATTTGATTGTATTTTAGATACAAGTTTAGTGACAATAACAACAAAAAATACATTAGGCAAATTTTTTTTTTGAAGAGGTACATTAGGCAAAATTCATGTTAATATGTTATGAGAGAATGATAGAACACCCTAAATTCAAGATAAAGAAATTGTATTATTGAACGTAAATGGGTGAGCTTAAAGCTCTATAACGGCGGTGAAACAGAAAAGGAAATGACAAACCATAGTTTAGAGAACTCCAACCAGAGAGAACTTCTCTCCTAAACAACTCTTAATTAACAAACTTTCTGAATGCTTCACCATATAAGCTTCCCCCTCATTTATAATTGAAAGTCTGAAATTCTCTTCTTAATGACCAACCATTTAGGCTTCCCTCCCTTTAAAAACCGAAACTCTTCCTAGATCCCAATAAATATTCCAACTGTTTGTATTCCTACAGCTTCTATCAGAGAAGATGTAGATAGTGAAGATAAATTTATTTTTAACATATTATTATTATGGTCAAATGCATCCAAAGGTCCTTTAAGTTTTTCGATTTTCCCAAGTTGGTCCTTTAAGTTTCAAAAGTCCCAAATAAGTCCTTTTAGTTTCTGAAACGTTTCAAAGTCATATAGTTAGCGTTTGAATTGCTATAAAGATGTCAAATTAAACATTAGTTGCAAAGCAATAATATTAGGTACAGAGAGTAGAACACACAATGACTATAACAGTGTACCAGTCCCTTTTGCTGCAAATTAATATAAAGATGAAAGTAAACTGTGCCATAAAGATGTAAAATTAACGGCCACGTTATCTTGTTTTAAACGGAGACTGACGGACAGTATGACTTTGAAACGTTTTAGAAATTAAAAGGACTTATTTGGGACTTTTGAAACTTAAAGGACTAACTTGGGAAAAACGAAAAACTTAAAGGACCTTTGGATGCATTTGACCTATTATTATTCATAACCTAACAAGCAAAGTGCAAATGATAAACAAGTGAATGATAACTAAAAAAGTACTTGAGATAACAACATTGTTGAAAACTGAAGCAGCTAACTAGATGATACATTTGAGAAAGTTTTAACACATTTTGTTATAGCCAGCCATAAAGACTCAATCATGTAATATTTGTAAGAATCAAAGGATGTGATGTAATGAAGGAAATCTGACTGCCTCATGCGTTTCTTCTCATTTCTCCTCTTGATGCTTCCTTGATTGGGTTTATTGGGAAGTATGGTCTCGCGGGCTGTATGTTGAACCCAAGCATAAGGTCCAGAGGGTCTCAAGGTATCATGCTTTCTGCGAGGCTTATCAGAAGGACGTCTCTTGGGGAAACGAGTGTCAGTCAAGGTGTGAAAATGGTTGAAAAAGGGAAGAAGGAATTGAGGTGGTGGTTTGGTGCAGAAGGAGGAGGAGATTTGTGAAAAAGGGTAGATGAATTCATCAGAGGTCATTCTTCCAATGGAGAGTGCAGGTTTTGGAAGGGTCATTGTGTCACTAGCCAACATTACAACAACAGTTGACATGGTTGGTCTATCTGCCACATCTTCTTGAACACACAAAAGACCTAAGGTAGATCATGACAAGTAATAAAAGATAAAAATTTGAAAGGTTATGGACTAAACAAGCAAAATTAATCGAGTGACCAAATTGAAGGATGGATGGAGAAATAGTTTAGAGCCTCTTAATTAGTATTTTAGTATATGTATAAATTATGAATTTATTCATTGTTAGTTATCAGGAAAGACAAAGAATATAGTATGTATAAATTACTCATTGTTAAAAGGAAAAACGAAGACTATATATGTATAAACGAGTCTAATATAAACTTGAACCTTTAGGACATTAAGCATTTTTTATTACATTTAATATTTACTCTTATTTAAAAAATGAAAAAGATCATGCATTGTGTTAAAGGATGGTAGGAATGTCAATGATTAAACCTTAAAACGTACTAAATGAAAAAAAGAAAAAAAAGAGAAGGAAAAGGACCATACTATAAGTGTTGAAAACATGGTGGTCTCAAATGGTCAAAAATCACATACTCCACTTGTTATAGACAATTTAACTCACCAACCCTTGATTGCATTGCATTACACATGATTTATTAGTTGTCTAAAATGTACATGTGAGTTGAACACGTCAAAGTTTAAAGATCATTATTTACCGATGATCCACTAAAATATTTTTACATGATTGAATATACAATTTTGCGTAGGAGTGATTATTACGATGGAGTTAGTTACTATTAATATTAAAAGCATAATAAAGTTGTGAGAAAAGATTGGAAGAAAAAAACAAAAAGCAGAATAGTCGTTGAACGTTGTTGACGAAGGAAGGAAGATCGTAATTAGTTTATTTATTAAATTGCTTCTGCCTGTTGGAAGGGAAGCATTGCAATTTAACATACATCATAGATAGATTCGATTCATTTCATAGTTTCCCTCCCATTCACATTCACATTCTTCTCAACGCTCCCTCGCTTGCTGCTGGTTCGTGAGTTTCTCTTCTCTTTCCCTAAATTTTATTATCTCAATTAAATCTCATTTTCCTTCCTTCCCTTTTATATTATATTATAATAGAAACAATTCCCATCATCCATCCCTATTTTATTATTATTTATGAATTAATGGAAATGATATTCATTCATTCATTCATTTTAAGATTTAATGGAAATATTTTGTTCTTGCAGTCTTCACTTCATGGGGAATTGTGTGGCTAAGGTTAGAATGTTTGTTATTCATTTATTTATTATGCATCATTCATATGCCGTGTGCGTACATGTGTATTAATATCTGTAGCTAGTGAAGTTCAATATTGAGGGATCCCATCCCTCCTTTGAAGAAAACTAGCTCTCATCTCATAGTGCTACAACCAAACCATTTACAAACTCCGACCATCTTTTTGGGTCATCACATTAATGCATTACGTATATATTGATCAACACTCACTTTTCCATCTAATGTGGGACATCTACCTCACACTTGACACACAACAATCTCCCCTTCAACTGTGCGTCCATCCATTCATCTAGACATCAACGAGACACACCAACCCACCACCATTGTCCCCAAATCCTTATCACTCTTCTCTTTTGTCAGCTTAGTAACCTTATGGTTTTTTTTTCTAAGGAGGTAAATGCCAAGTTGTTTTCCTTTGCTAGTTCTACAAGTTTTGTGGGACCTCAATATCAATGCTTTGATTTATTTAATTTTTTACATGTATTGGTTTACATTTTTCATCAATAATTTGATTGGACTGAAATTTTCATATTTCTATTGTCTGCAGTCTCACTGCCAAACAAAAGATGATGATTCTGTTCACCATGTGGAATTTGCTTCTGGAAATGTGCAACTTATTACTACCAAAGAATCTTGGAACCAAACGCTAGAACAAGCAAGGGGAGATGGAAAAATTGTAATTTTTACTGCATATTTAACTTGATTATTAAATGTTATGTGAAGACTTGTTGCCATTTTGTTGTGGGGTTTGGCAGAATCTTATTAATTTGACATGTTTTACCATGCATGTGTATGGTAAGGATATGATGAATACATCTGTATTTCCTGTTCTTCACCACAAAGCCTCCTTAGGAACTTTTTGTGTATGACTTTAGCAAGAAACCTGTATGCAAGTGACAAACTTAGTCTTTAACTTAGTTTACTATGATGCTTGTTGATGATTAACAATATGCTTGCTCTGATTCAGGATTAGGGGGTTTTACTGATTCCCTGCTATTCCATTTGACAAAGTTTATTAAACTACATTTCGTGTTACTGGAAGGCCCTAATGCTCTCAAAGTTGGCATGGGTAGATCCTATGATTGACTTTTGAACTTTGTCAAAGGAAGTAACCTGACATTCTCAAACTCGGCATGTTTAGATCCTATGATTTACTCTTCAATTTTGTCAAGGGAAATAACATGATATATATATTCTCAAAATTGGCATAGAGGAAGTCCTATTATTTACACTTGAACTTTCTAATGGATCTTTAACTTGATTGTACTATGGCTAGTCTAGCAGTAGTGTTGAATATGTGGAGATATTTAAAGGGCATAGTTTTGATGTATGAACCCATAGATTCTGTCTACACCATCATGACTCCCCATTTGGAAGTTATTCTTTCTAAACAAATGCATATGAACACACTTTTGGAGTTGACGTTTTCCATTTTGATAAAATATATGATTTAATTGCTTGAAGTTTTTCTAGTATATCTTATGTCACATTCTTTTTCTTTTTATGAGTATACTATATTTTATTTGGGTACTATAATTAGCTCTAAAGCTTCCTGTTCAACAGGTCATTGCGAATTTCAGTGCAACGTGGTGTAGTCCTTGTAAGATAATTGCACCGTATTATTGCGAGTTATCAGAGAAATACCCATCAATTATGTTCTTAGTAATTGATGTGGATGAACTAACGGTAAGTAGTGAAGGGATACATGTTATTGTTGTTATTATCATTATCATTGTTATTGTTGTTGTTATGTAATTAACCAGACGTGGTTTTGTATATTGCAGGATTTCAGCACATCTTGGGACATTAAAGCCACACCAACTTTCTTCTTTCTTAGAGATGGACAAGAGATTGACAAACTGGTAGGAGCCAACAAACCAGAGCTGGAGAAGAAGATTGCTGCAGTTAATTTAGTTCCCCAATATCAATAGCGATTATTGTATTATCCATATTTGCAAAAGCCATGTTCAGCTCTTCTCCCATCACAACCCTTGGTGGTATGTATTCAGTGTGTGTCCCTGCAACTTTGTCACTGTATTTTCATTTGTAAGTAAATATTCATTCAATTGATATCAATGTAGTTAAAAAAAGTTTATTTCTGAAATATAAAGAATTGTTGAGCCCTATTCAGATCGAGGAGAGTAAGAGAGCATTTTATCCTATTATTTGGATTTGTGTTTGAGAAGTGAGATTAAATTACTCTAAACGTGCTTTAGTGATAAATATTGATATTTGACTACTTTGTCATTTACATCCATTGACTTATTCTCTATTTGACTATTTTTTCAAATGCAAACAATAACTCATTGCATTTGTGGTACACGTCTGCTATTCGATTGAAAATAAGAACTAGTGTTCTTAATAACTTTATTTGTGATTGATTGTTATAGAATATATTTTGTCATTAATCATAAATATAATTTCTTTTTGCATTTTAAAATTGGTACATCAATTTTGCACAACTTTCAAGATAATTATATGTATCAGTCAGGTGTTATAAAAGATAAAATAAATATCAATCATATTTAAAAAAATAGATAAACATGTATTTTAACACGGTCAACATAAATCATATTCACCTGATAAATATAGATAAGATACAATTTATTATTAATTATATAATATGAGTCATAAATTTTAATTACATAAAATGTGTAGACTACATATGAAAAATACGTTTTTTATTTGAAAAAGATGCAAATGAATTTAGGTTTAATTACACTTTTGGCCCCCTAAAAAAACAACTCTTTCCAGGCCTCCTAAGTTTACTTTCTGTTGCAATTTTGGCCCCCCACGTCAATTTTGACCCAGTCAACGGACATGTGGGCGTCACATGTGTGAATTTTTTTTTTATTTATTTAATTATTTTTTTGTTTCTTAAAATCATTTTTATTTTTTTTAATTTTAAAAAATAAATATTTTTGTAATTAAAAAAAATATTTTTTAAATTACAAAAATAAAAAAAAAATTTGTTTTTTTTATTACAAAAAAAAATTAATTACAATTTTTTTTGTTTTTTTATTAAAAAATTGTTTTTTTAATTACAAAAATAATTAAAAATTTACACACGTCAGCGTTGACTGGGTCAAAATTGGCGTGGGGAGCCAAAATTGCAATAGAAAGTATACTTAGGGGGCCTGGAAAAAGTTGTTTTTTTAGGGGGCCAAAATCACAACTTTGAGAAACTTAGGGGCCAAAAGTGTAATTAAGCCATGAATTTATAAAGAATAAAATTTGCGGACATTTCTTTGACAAATCTATTTCATGTATTTTTTTTATATTTGTTGATGACAAAACTTGTCTATTTCCTTTATGGGAGGTTAATGACTCAACTGTTGTACCAAGAGAAAATCATTCCTACTCTAAGAGACTTACCAGGTGAAGCATTGGCTGCCAGAGAATTTGTACATGTGATGAAAAATCCTTCAATGCCAACAATCTATAGTCTTGTTATGATGCAATTGCTTCCCAAAGGCAACCTGGTGAAACCAAGAAAAGTATCTAGAGCTATCCTCCCTCATCTGAACCAGATTGATGATTATCCTATGGTCACAAAGTTGGATCCTCTAGAGGTGAGAGAATGGTACTTTGCTTGGGCCAAGAAGAACATAATTCCCACTCCAGATGAACTTCCTGATGCACCTCTTGTGATGCATGGGACAAAATTTAGGAGTAAGAAGAGAAAGCAACAAGTTGTTGAAGTTGATGAGGAATTTGACTCTGATAAGGTTTGTTTGATAAAGAGAAAGAAGAAAGAATGTAATCCTACATAAGCTCTTTCTGATGATTATGTTGATGATAATGCACATTTGTCAAAGGTGTTTGGTAAACAAAAAGGTACATTTTCCTATGTATATGTTCAAGTAATAATTTCGAGAAAACCTTCTTCAACTCTCCCAGTCGAGGCTTCTCCTACCCTATCATGTGCTAGAATTCCCAGTCCTCCACAAAATCCTCCTTCCCCTCCTAAAGCTAACACTTCCTTTGTACCTTCCACCAATGAACCTCAACCAACATCCTCTGTATCCTCTGAACTTCCCTAACCTCTACCTACAAATCAACCTCCCATCCAACCCTCGACAACTATCCCTCTAACCATGCAACTGCATGGATAACCTCTGCATTTGATCATTGCATATGATTCATCCAGCATATCCCCATCTTCTTCTAATAACATTGCAAAAGATAGACACTTTGAGAAACTGTTTTCCGAAGCAATCTTAACGAAACCAGCTGCTCCTGAATCCTCGAACCCATTTCCCTGCGAACCATATTACATAGTGATAGTTTAGAGAATAATAAGCATAATAAGGTTACTTGTACTGCAAGTCATTAGCTTCTCATTGTACTTTAGAATGAGAACTGTACTATACTTCTAAGTGTAGTACAATAGTGATAATGTAAATACTCTCTTGTAATCATTTTGAAGCTTAATGAATCATATTCACATTTTCACTAGATTCTTAACATGGTATCAGTTTTTCTCTCTCTTTTTGAGAGAGTTTGTTACGATTTAATCCATTGCTTCCGCCATTGAAGCTTCTTCCCCAAGCTTCTTTTCCTTGTTTTTTCTCTTCATTTTTCTTTGAATCCTTCACGATTCTTCTTCATTTCTTCTGTTTTTCATCTCAATTGCATATTAAGATATTCACTTTTCTTCAAATCACATTTCTGTATATTGCACTTTGTTAATCAAAATAGTCTTTAAATTGACAATAAGTAAGTATATTGAAGGACTAATATAACAATATTAAAGAACTATTTTAATGTTAGGGACTATTTTGACTAATGAAGTGCACAATCACATAATATTTTGAAATTTTGATACATTGATGGACTATTATGGCTACTCCTTATACATTCACATACCAAAATGACTATTACCCCTTATAAATAAAACCATTATGTTAAGAATAAGAACAACAAGTCAAGAACCTTGTTTAAAACTTTTGGAAACAAATAAGTGCATATTTGCTATGATTTATAAGCTTTTGAAGTTGACTTTGCTCTTGTCGGTAACAACTACAAATGTTGAACGTGTTTTTTCAGCTATGAAAGTTGTGAAGAGTAAACTATGTAAAAAACGGGTGTTCAGTGGCATAATATATATTCTTTTAACAGTTAGTGATTATGTCATTTTAGCTCATTTTCAATAAATGGATAGGAAATGTGTTCCATTCTTCGGTATTTTCGCACCATTGTCTTGGGTCCTCCTTGAGAAGGGTGATGACATAGGTTTTCCCGCGCCTGAGATAGCTTTTCTCCGGTGAACTCTGTCTCAGATCTAGTAAGCTTTCTTTTTACCTTCTCGTCTCCTTCTTCTAGACTGTTTTTAGCATCTTTGTGTTTGGATTTGTTCCTCTGTGGTCTGATTTGTCTTTCGAAATTGTGCTCTCTTCTTCGGTTCTGGGTCGTTTCTGTGGCTTTTCGACAGAATTTGGTGTTATACTTTTGAATTATGGTTTGTTCATGGCCATTCATGGCCTCAATGGATTTTGCGGTGGTGCCGGTGGCAAAACAGCCGAACAAGGGTAAGTCTTTTGCACAAGCTTTGTCAGGTCCTGGTGGTGAATTTCAACTTACTATGCCTCCCCCAAAGATTGTTATAGGAAAATCTGTTCGTATCAAGATCACTCAAGATGAATACGAGTCTGGTTTAGCTGATTGTCGAAGCAACATTCATGGAAGACTGATTCTGCACAAGGGAGATACACCTTTAACAACACAGGCATTGAAGATGAAACTAAGCAATTTGTGGCCTAACATTCAGAATTGGATCTCACTCCATTGGGTAAGGGTTTCTTTGAGTTTCACTTTAATAGTGTTGAAGATATGCGCAGGATATGGGCTATGGGGGTGGTGAATCTTAGGCCAGGACTGATGAGGTTCTATTGTTGGACCTGTGATTTCACACCTCAAGCACAGGTTCAAACACATGCCCAGATTTGGGTGAGACTTATGCACCTACCACAAGAGTATCAACGTAAAAAAACACTATTCGAAATTGCTTCTGGCTTAGGAACACCTCTAATTCTAGATGATGCAACACTTAACAGACGTTTTAGTCTCTTTGCTAGAATTCTGATTGATGTGGTCCTATCCGAGCAATTGTTTGACACTGTTATTGTTGAAAGGGAGGGACATGTGTTGTCTGTCATGGTTCAATACGAGAAACAACCTTCCTTCTGTTCCCACTGCAAGATGTTGGGTCGCGACCTACAAAGCTGCCTAAAACTGAGTTCTCTAAGCCATGAGGGTCCATCTGTCTCAAGCAAGAAAGCTCACTTTGTTCCTCAGCATATCAGAAACCACAGCACACACAACTTGAATGGTGATCTGGTACAAGAGGTTCATCAACAAAGCAAACTCCAACCTAAATCAACAGCAGATGGGTAGCAAACTGATTTGGTACAGGAGGTTCCTCAGCACAACAAAATTCAAACTAAGTCTACATCAACAGGTAAGCATACTGATATGGTTCAGGCAGTTTCTCAGCAAACCAGAATACATCCTAAGGCTACATCACATGGGAAGCAAACTGATATGGGACAGGTAACTCCACAGCCCACTGTTACTCATAAGAAGTTTCACTCTGATCCTCAACATACCAGTAATCTAGCTATGTCTAGCATGAATGATAAGCAACTTGCTCTAATTCAAGACTCTCTGTTTACACAACCTAAGTCTAAAAGGAATGGCAAGCAATCTGTTATGACGCAAGGAGCTCAATCCAACCATAAGGAAGACTATGTTCCTATCAATGTTTCTGAACCTATTCCTGTTAGTGTTTCTAAACCTGTTGATCTGTTGGAAAACCACTCAAAATGAATTTTCTTGGATAAATCTGATCACGAGGAGCTCAATAAGGAAGGAGAAAATGTGGATGTGCCTGAGTCTGCAGCAATCCAGAAGAGTGTTGACTCTTCAACATTATCTCTTCACAATTCGTTTGACCTTTTACATGAAGATGGTGAGCTTCCCTTAGGGGAGGAAAAGTTGGATCCTAATCACATTTCTGCTGATGATTTGTTTGAAAGTGCTGAAATTGTTGATAAGGTATCCGAAGAGCCTAAGGTCGCTGATACTGTGAAAAATGATTCCTTTGAGCCTGCAATTCTGGACACAAACATGACTGTGGTGGAATCTGATACTAGGATTATGTTTATTCCCACATCAGCTCCACAATCTCCTGAGCAGTGCAGCCAGGCTGGGAGGAGGTTATACCCCAGTGCTGCTATTGTGTCAGCTATCTTTATTGGGGATCCAAATCTAAGCAAGCAAGCTGCCTCATCTAAAATAGCTACTTATGATGCTACTATTATCACTCTCATTACCACTTATGATGAGAATATTGGACCTGACAAAGGCAGGATATCTCAACCTTCCAACTCCAAAAATACTTCTGAAGCTTGCAAGAAAAGTGAAAAACTCTTGAGCAAATTTTGGGCTGATGGATTGGATTCTGACCATGCTTTTGAGGAGGGGAAAATTATGAGTGATGAGCAAGAGCAGAACCTTGAAAGAGATATTGAGGAGGGAAGTTTTTTCACTCCTTTTATGTCAAGAAGGCAGAAGAAGAAGAATAAGAAGAAACATGCCAATAAGCTAAATGATACAAGGGTTCAAAACACATTCAGTGAACACATACAAACTCGTTCTAAAAAGGGTGTCATCAAAAGCAATCCCAAATATTTGTAATTGTTTGGATGGTTGATAATTCTATCTTAGTAGGATATTTTTGATTGTTTTTATATTTGGTATTTCTCTTATGTATTGCTAGATATGTTGGTGAACATGGCTGCATTTCCTTGTTTAGCAGCTTAATTAGGTTTATTTTGTTTAAAAGCAAAGCTTAATCTAGATGCTAGAAGTTTCTTTGCCTCTTAGGAGTAGTTTTGGCTTGCTTTCTCTTGTATGCTCTCTCTTTGTATAGGGTTCAGGCCCTCTCCTACCTTTTAGTGTTTTCTTAGCCTTTATCAACAACAAAAAAATGGATAGGAAACGATTTTCATTGTAATATGTTGTATCAAACAATGTTATTTCTTATTTTTAATATAGTTTTCATTATTGTTTCTTTGAAATTTTAGCCTCACATGTACCAAATGTCTAGATCTGCCCTTGAAACTATGCCAAAAAAAAGGAAAATAAAAGAAGGATGATGTATGTATTATTCTTTGTATCATATATGTCACGTCAAGCTAGTGACGTTAAAGAAGCGTTTTGTGAGAGGCAACCTACGTCAATATGGAATTTTCTTTTATTTATCCTCTATTTAACACTCTTAACAAAAATTATCATATGATCACTTGCTGGTTGCTGCTTGTAACTATGCTTGTTGAATTTTCATGGATTTCATAACCTTTCTATTTCAAAAAAAATTAAAATTGTTTTTTTATCTTAGATGAATGCTCTCACCACTAAGGCAGAGAGGGATAGCTTACTAACAAAGTGCAAGAGCATAATTTCTACTGGGCTTACTGCAAAATATATTCATTATAATACTATATCTTTTCTCTATAACATAAACGACAAGAATTTTATTAAAATGTTTTCCACTTTTTACAGTAATTCTTTCATATGTGTGTATTCATGTTTGAATGTTTTTTCCTGGAGCTTACATCAGTTCTCAACAAAATATTGGTCACATTTTCATACAGTGGCGGAGCTACATTGCTTTCACTTGCCAACCCTCAAATTTTAATTTTTTCACATAAACCCCTAAGTTTTTTGCACTTTGAACCAGCTCATATTTTTTTTTTGCACCAGCTGCACTATACCAAAACCACTCACTTACACATTTTAACCTCTCTCTAACTTCTCTTTAAATTATACGTTCTCCTAACTTAGAGAACTGTTCCTCCCTAAAGTGACAGTCTAACACGAATGGTTTTTTGTTGTAAAGGGGTCATTGGAGTTAGATTGAGTTTAGTAGAAGAGAAACCTGGCCTTTTAGTATTATGTTCAATTTGTTTAAAATACAAAAAATATATGATTCCTAATA
>Ga0228711_1005026_pt1 | contig 20182 bp, 6 predicted proteins | sample MedpolnodulmetaG_2_FD_177996 | JGI IMG/M metagenome (GOLD analysis project Ga0228711, IMG submission 177996) | Root nodule microbial communities from Medicago polymorpha collected in Santa Monica, California, United States - brown nodules | ecosystem: Host-associated > Plants > Roots > Nodule... | reverse complement strand
CTTGGGCCAATGTAAAAAATTGAAAAACTCGATAAAATAATAAGATAATAATTTTTCGGGAGATCCCTTTATAATTTTCGGTCCCAAGAAAATCATAAATTAATAATTCATAGAAACTGAAAAAAAAATATATTACACTCTATTGAAATATGATTCAATAGTTGTCTGTTTTCCTTTAAAGTTCAAGTCTGTTTGGAGCTCATCTCTAACTTTTTTTATTGCATCCAATAGCTCAGGTGTTGTATTTTTGTATTGTATTTTTCCAATGCATATGAACATAGTAGTTGCTAATTTACGTTGAGTCCCAAGGTTCGCTGCAACGTAATTCTAAGAGGCATAGACTAATTTGCCTTTTTGTTTGGTATGTACTGTATAATTACTTAAAAACTCTTTAAATTAATAATTCTCTAAATTAATAAATTTATCCGGTCCTGACATTATTAATTTATAGAGTTTCTACTGTATATATATTTTTACAGATACTATCAATTTATATTAGAATATAAAAAATCAGAATTGTATACATTATATTAGAATATAAGACCGGTGATGTTGTACGGGATAAAGTGTTGGTCGGTGAAGAAACAATATGAATGGACCGTCATAATATTCCTATGAACCTAAGAGATCCTCAAAAGGACTCTTAGACCATCCAGAATGCCTCAACGCCCTTCATAAAGCCTAAAACGCCCTTCGGATGGGCTTTTAGGCCCAAAGCGCGTCCCATCCAAAGACGTCGCCTTGGGCTGCTTCTAGAAGCCTCTAGAAGCCGCCTAAATTACCTAAATGTCCATGTTACTTGCTGTCTAAGTAACCAAAAATCCGGCCCATAGAGGGCTATAAATACAACCCTTGAGAGCCTTCTCAAGACATGACCAATACAATACAATCCCTGATATCATCATTTTACTTTTTGCAAGTACAACGAACATAAAATAAGCGTAGATAAAATGAGGATGTTGTGTTAGATGTGTGGTAAAATTATATGAGATAGAATTAGAAATTACGATATTAGAGAGAGAGAGAGAGGGTTGAAGTATCACCTATAATTGAAAAGATGGTAGAAACTAGACGTATGTGGTTTGGACATATAGAGAGAAGACATGTAGATTATGTTGTTAGTAGAATAGATCATATGGTGGGGAGTCAAATCACCAGAGGTAGAGCTAGATCTAGAAAACTATAAGATGAATTATTATGAAGGATCTAGAGATAAATGAGTTAGAGAGAGAAAGAGAGACATGGTTTGCCATTGAATACCATGACGTCGTTTGATTTATGTAGCCGACCCCACTTAGTGGGATATGAATTGGTTGTTGTTGTATACATTATACATAAAATGTATGTGATATACCTTAAAGTCTCACATTGTTTGGAAATAGAGATTAAAAGTGGTTTATATACACACTCATACTTCTGAATCCAACGAGGCACCTTTTATAAAGAACAAAATTGTGAAGAGCTTCCACCTAAAGTGAACAATACCTTTGAACATGGTGTGACTTACTTGAGGGTGGAATAGAACATTGTCGATTTCACTGAGAGCAAACTCATGAAGTATCTCCCCATTAACATCAACTGGGGGTAACTGCTTCGATACACCTTAAAATTCCACATTGCTTTGTGATTTGGGTTAAGGGTAGTTTATATACAACACTGACACTTCTCAACCCAACAAAAGGATAAAACCATGAATGACTTACATTCAAAGTAGTACCTCGAAAGATGGTGTAATATACTTCAGGGTGGAATAAAACAAGAGGTATTCTTCCATGGTCACAAGACCAAATCAAAAGTGTTTGGACACACACATAAAAAGATGGTCTTTAAAATATTCAATCATTTTTTTTTATCAATTTCTTCATTTAAAAAAATATTTCTTTATGTGTGTGTGACCAAACACTTTTTATTTGGTCATGTGACCATATTAGAATTTCTCATAAAACAATGTAGTTTAGTAAGAGTGATACACAAATTATACACGTTAATTACACTATCAATTTTTTTATTTAGTAGGTCCCGCATATTTTTTACAAGTTGTGAAAGACGCATATTAAAGAATTCAAAAGTTAACGATTTTATATTAAAAAAACCAAAATTTTGTCTAAAAAAATTAAAGGGATAAATATGTTTTTGGTCCCTATAATCATCAACTTTTCATTTTAGTCCCTCTAAAAAATATCTTTAACTTTTAGTCCTCCAAAAAAATTTCATCTTCACTCGTTAACAATTTCCTTAAAGGGTCTTGTTAACGAGTGCCCCCAAAGCACTCTTTAGCCCCAAAGCACTCTTTAAGTATCCCAAATTTAGAAAATATTCTTTAAAAAAGTCAAATATTACAAATTTCAATGCATTGATTACACATATTTTCATAAAAACTTACTATTAATGGTACTTAAAGAATGCCCCAGGGGCACTCGTTAACATTTCTTTTAAAGTAAACTCATATGTAGAATTCATATTTTTTTAGAAAAAATTATAATACTTTAAGAATCTCTCCAAAAAAATAGAATTTTTTAACAAAATATGAATTTATATATTTTTTGCGATTAAAAATTCATATTTAATTGATGTTTTGTTAAAAAATTCTATTTTTTTAAAGAAATTATTACATTATTTTACACTTTTCTACACAGTTTCATTAAAAAATACAAAAATTGACTTAAAAATGAGGATCAAAAGTAGCGATTAAAAATTTTATAGGGACTAAAAGTTGAAGGAAATTTTTAGAAAGACTAAAACAAAAGGTTGATATATTTATAGGGATCAAAGACAATTTACAATGTACTTCTTAAAGAAGAAAAAGAAAAAAAAGGATGAGAGATAACAAAAATACAATGTACTTCCTCTGTCCCATAATATATGACACAGTTGATCTTATTACGCATGTCAATGAATAATTTTGAGTTTAAATATCTTGAATAATATATTAGAAAAAATTATGAAAATTTAATATTTTGAAAATACTCATTGAGACAAATCTAACGACATCTTATATGATATTATTTATCTTTGTATATTAGTAAAAAGATATCATCAAACTAAATTAGTTAAAATTACACATTTTAAAATAATTCATCGGAGGGAGTAAGTATGAAATAATTGCTCAATTCTTTAACATGTGTCTTGAAACACTTATTTTTTTTCCTTGACAAATGTCCCAAAATTATCATAAACCCGTTAATTTTGTTTAGCTTTTGCACGTTTAACTAGTTAATTTCCCGAAAGCCAAAGCCATGAGCCTGCTTACTGTAGAACCCCAATAGGATGTGGACATAATTATTGTTGTCTTATAACAAAGCATGACATTACAAAGGCAGCTTTTTCTTTTATAAGTAGCAGAGTTCGTTCCAAGCATTAAACAGAACACACTCTGTCTTGCATTGCAGGTGCCACTTTGCTCTTTGGTTGGTTAGTTTTCTTCATTTTCCCTTTCACACTCTTCAAAATGACCCTTTCCCTTTCCTTCTCCTTCCTCTTCCTTCTTTCTCTCTTCTCTTCTTTTCTTCTCCATACCCATGCTTTCCCACTCCATCGCCACCACCCTCACTTTGCCACTCACAACTACAGAGATGCTCTCACCAAATCCATTCTCTTCTTTGAAGGCCAAAGATCAGGGAAGCTCCCTTCTAACCAGAGAATGTCTTGGAGAAGAGACTCTGGTCTCTCTGATGGCTCAGCAATGCATGTATGTAAACAAATCATATCATAAATCTCACATTATCATATATTTTTATAGTTTTTGTTGCTTATTTTTGGCTTAAATGTACAATGTAGGTTGATTTGGTTGGAGGGTATTATGATGCTGGTGACAATGTCAAGTTTGGTTTTCCTATGGCTTTTACTACCACTATGCTTTCATGGAGTGTTATTGAGTTTGGTGGGTTGATGAAAGGTGAGTTGCCTAATGCTAGAGAAGCTATTCGTTGGGCTACTGATTATCTTCTTAAAGCTACTGCACATCCAAACACCATTTATGTTCAGGTTAGTTTTTCTTCTTTTGTTAATTGTTTGTGGTTATGTTAAGGAGAAAACAGTGGAAATGAGGTTGATTTGTTGGGTTTTTTGTTTGCAGGTTGGAGATGCTAAAAAGGACCATGCTTGTTGGGAGAGACCTGAAGACATGGACACACCAAGAAGTGTTTTCAAGATTGATGCAAACGCACCTGGTTCTGAAGTTGCTGCAGAAACAGCTGCAGCATTAGCAGCTGCTTCTCTTGTTTTCAGAAGAACTGATCCAACATACTCCAAAATTTTAGTGAGAAGGGCTATTAGGGTAAGCTTGATTCATTATAAAATAAAAATTTAAAATGGTATTTTTTATGTTGTTGCATAAATCTGAGATTGTGTTTGTTTTTGGGGTTTAGGTTTTTCAGTTTGCTGATCAACACAGAGGACCTTACAGCAATGTTTTGAAACCTTTTGTGTGTCCCTTTTATTGTGATTACTCTGGTTATCAGGTAAAGTTTTGATTTTTTCCATGGTGCCAATTTTTATTTATTTGTATTTTTGAGTCATACTCAAAATTATAGTACTTTTGACTGATGGGTTTGTAATGACTTGTTAGGATGAGTTGTTGTGGGGTGCTGCTTGGTTACACAAAGCTACAAAGAATCCAATGTACCTAAATTACATTCAAGTTAATGGTCAAATCCTAGGAGCAGCAGAGTTTGACAACACATTTGGTTGGGATAACAAACATGTTGGAGCAAGGATACTTCTTTCAAAGGTCCTAAATTTCATCACATAGTAACAAACAAATTAACAATAATGTTTTAAAACTAACATTTTTTTTTTGGGTGTGATTTTAGGAATTTCTAGTCCAAAGGGTAAAATCTCTCCATGACTACAAGGGCCATTCAGACAATTTCGTTTGTTCTTTAATTCCTGGAGCTGGATCCTCTTCTGCACAATATACCCCTGGTAAGGTCCCTCTTTTTTCTCTCAGTTTTAACTCTATTGGTTTCATGTGGTCCAAGATGTAACTGTTTTTGAGCTTGTGAAACTTTACAGGTGGGCTTTTGTTCAAGATGAGTGATAGTAACATGCAGTATGTCACATCCACTAGCTTCTTACTGGTAGCTTATGCCAAATACTTGACCAAATCACATTCTGTTGTGCGTTGTGGTGGTACCATAGTAACACCAAAGAGACTCAGAACCTTAGCCAAGAAACAGGTACAAAAATACCTAATTGAAATAATGAAATTTATTTGATTTAAGTATCATTTTGATTAATTTTTGTTGGTATTTTTTGTTAGGTGGATTACTTGCTAGGAGATAACCCATTGAAGATGTCATACATGGTGGGGTATGGACCAAGGTATCCACAAAGGATACACCACAGGGGATCATCACTTCCTTCAGTGGCTGTACACCCAGGAAAGATCCAGTGTTCAGCAGGGTTCAGTGTGATGAGTTCACAATCCCCTAATCCCAACATTCTAGTGGGTGCTGTTGTTGGAGGACCAGATCAGCATGATAGGTTTCCAGATAAACGGTCAGATTATGAGCAATCAGAGCCAGCAACTTATGTTAATGCACCACTTGTGGGAACACTTGCTTATCTTGCACACTCATTTGGTCAACTTTAGAAACCAGCATCTCCAACTTGTTTGGATGAATCTGATTATGATTATGATGTTTTAGTTTTAATATTTTCTCTAATTTGGTTAGTACTAGTACTTATAATTGGTCACTATATTTCTTAGAAGCTTTTAAAAACTTGTCACATTGAGTAAGTTTCATTGTGGCAATGCTTCTATATTTATGTTAAATGTTAAATTATGTATGATTGGGGAAATTATCAAGTGATGTTAAAATTATGAAGTAAAAAGTTCAATGCAAAAGTGTTTAGTTTTGCTTGTTATTTGTGTTGCTATCTACTTTCAAGACATTGGTGAGACCAAAAGGATAAAATAAAGTTTGGGATAAAGGCATGGTTGAATTAAAAAAAGGTTTAACAAGTAACTTTTCCTAGGAACTTGGAAATTATCCATTGTAACAATACACTATCTTTGACCAAAATTAGTGAGCCGAAGAAATTCCGGAGAATTATTTTTTTCCAGCGCCGAATGACAGAAGATTCTCCTAGAACATGGAAAACTAGTTGAAACACAAGTGGTTGGATGGATTATGGGGAAATATTGTCTGGTTCATCACAGTGACCCTCATGGCCTCATCTTTTATCCCTCATCAATCCAACTCTTTCAGGCCTTTTCTTAGAATGAAGTCCTCTTATTTAATCAAATATTGAGCTGAACGAAAATGTTAACCGATGTTTCAGACATTGGTTAAGGAACATGTATAGTAAATATAAAGGTGTAGAAAATATTGTTAACATTATTCTTAACCATATAATGTTTAACTAGTGTCCCGAGATCACTTGTTAGCATGACCTCAGTGTTATATCTACTTTTCAACCATTACAATAATAAGTGAGGAAAGTGTCTCTTGAAATCATACGGGTCCATTACAATCATTTTGTCTTCTATAACTTGCCAATAAACAAAGCAGTTTTTGAATTAGAATTACGCGCAAATTTGTATCGTTAGGACATAGGAAGATGACAATGACGTTAATTGGTGATATGGCAATTGGCAAGTTCATATATAAGCAAATTCACATCTCTTTTGTCATCTCTTAAAACCAAAATGACTGATTCTACAATGTCTTTGTATGCATATATAGGAGGAGCACTAACAGCGCCAAATTACGTGTAAAAAAACTATTGTTTTTTTTTTTTTTAAGAAAAAAAAGACTGTTTTTGATAGGTTAAAATTCAAACAAGTCACATCAAATTACATAGATTCCAATTTGGTGTAACATATGTAAATTTTAATCAGGGCACGGATACAAGAACAACCAATTGGGGGCACTTGACCCCACATGCTCTATTACTTTTACATAAATTTGTTAAGTAATTTTACTTTTTTACCATTAAAAATAAGTTTTATTACTAAATAATTTTTTTTAAAGAAATTAATATGTAATAGTATGAAAGATAATATTATTGAATAATTGATTGTTAACGTACATATAAAATATATTCGACAATACTCAAAATGATGAAATAAACAATAGTTTTAAAATATAAAATTAATAGAAAAATATATTTCATAGATATTTAAGTATATTCATTTCTTTGATATAAAATGACATAATAATATCACTTATGTATTAGTAGATTTTTTAATGTAAATTATTATGTCGACTGGGTCAAGTTTTATGTCCCTCCAGTTTTTTTTGTAATTTTTCCCTTTTTTAATAATGTATACGAGCAATTGGCAACAGATTATAGTAATGTGCCAACTTAGTTGGACACTATTTTTTTTGATGTCATTTTGCTCTCGACTTATAAAAAAAATATATGATTTCAACAAAAAAATTAGTATATAATTTTGCCCCCACTTAACAATATTTCTAAATTCGTCCCTGATTTTAATCAATTAATAAAAGTAATGTATAATTTATTGTTTTCCATGAGGAAAAACAAATTATTCTTACATATATATTTAGAAAAATGTTTGGTCGGCACCTCTTATGATGTATACACCATAAGAGAGATAGAGATAAAGAGAATGATGTGATAAATTTGTTATAAGATAAGCAGATAAAGTTAAAATAAAAAGAGGGGTTTGATGAATGTTTGAAACTAAAGAGTGTATAAATATCATTCTTGGGTTCGGGAAATGATATTTAAATGTATATTTCACAACAACTATTTCAACAACCCTATATATACAGGGGTATTTTTGTAAAAGCAAAATAAAAAAGTTTCAAAACACTACTATTTCATAAGAGTATTTTGACAACTAATATTTTTAAATTGTTGATAAAGTTTTCACAAAAGTGATGTCAATATATCATAACTTTATGTTTTTTTTGTCAAGTAGTTTAGTGGTTAGAGCTCACACAATTTAATTGTAGAGAAGTGGAGTGTCCGGGGTTCGAACTCCAGCTCCTGCATATAATATGCAATATCCCTACCAACTGAGTTTGCTTTTGGGGGATTCATTTTACTCAATCATGAAAATTAACATTGCTTCATTAAAATATAAAAAATAAATTAACCTATAGTCAAAAAATATTTAAAAATACCCAGTTATTTGTAATATTATGTATTAATTATTTAACGATATGGTATTATGTATCTCTCACGTCTTTTTCTCACTATCCATTTTATCTCCAATCTTAAATGTAAATAAAAGACGTATAAGATAAGAGTTTCTCTTTTTAGTTATGTAGCCAGTATTTTCGTAAGAAAAGATACTAGCATTATGTTTATGTAACCACTAGCCAGTACCAGCTCTGCAAGAAAAAAGGAACCATATATTTGACCGTTGAAAAATAGGGTGATGGAGAGAGAGTATAGTATTTTGCAGAGACATGTGAAAAAGAACCAAAAGAACTGATATAATGTAAGAGATGTCAGATGTGGGACAACAACTCCTTATTGACAGGGAAGGTACTTGCCCTAAGTTATGTCATAACGATTCCAAAGTCCCCCATTGGGACCCAAAGACATTCCTCCAAACCCAATCCGTGTTTACATGAATAACCTTCCGGATAAAATTAACCTCACAACGTGAATACCTTGTATATTTTAATTTCATTCATGGGATACATATGCTTCCCTTGTGTGACTTGTGAACATATTTATAATGTCAAGTTTTTGGTTTTAATTATTGTCAATTTTTTCTACAGAAAATACGTTTATTTTTATTCTGTTTTTTATTTTTAAATCTCTAACAATATATAAAGGAAAAATAAAATTTTAGGTTGAATTTTGTATTGTTTGTCAAAAAAATGTTGAAGTTTTTATTATTTCAATTATATCATAAACAAATTTTGTCACAAGAATCTATATTATTGGTGTCATTGAAAAATATAAGATTTTATCTTATATTTGTTATATTGTTAGTGTCATTAAAATATATAAACATTATTTGTTACAGACATTTATATCTGTTATTTTAATATAAATCAAAATTTCATCAAAATTAACGTTCATGAAAATGTATACCTATAAAAAAATTCATACAATATGAAATTATCTCCAAGAAATTAACAACCTCGTGTCCGTTTGTCATTCCTTACTCCATCCTTCATTCCATGAAATGAAATACTCTAGACGCGCCTTCAGTTCGCAGTTCGCACCATCGCCTTTATTGTATGCTCTCGAGAAACCTCATGTTTGTCCAACCACGGCCTCACCGTTATGTATGATCCCAAACACTCAACCTCAAAATCACTAGGACATTTTCTTCCAATATGTACCAACCGGAGCAGTGGTGGACCCCTTTATGGGCTTGGGTGGGCCACGTCCCACCCGGAAAAATTAAAAATTAATATTTATAGGTCTATTTTGCGAGATTTTAAACAATTTTGCGACAGTATTTGTTTTCGGTACGTATAAATTCATGTAAAGTGGTGTAATGGCCCACCCAAAAAATTTAAAAATTAAAATTCATAAGTCCATTTTGTGAGATTTTAAACAAATTTTTCAACAGTTTTAGATTTCGGCGGTTCCAAAAGTGGCATACGTGATTTTTGTCATGCTTATGCTTGGCTGGTTAATGGAGATCTACAAACCTTTTAATTTGCTGGGGGTTTCAAACCTCCCTTAACATTGTTCCAATTAAGATTTATATTATAAAAAAAGTTTCATAATTTAGCGGCCCACCCAAACTTTTTTTCTCGCTCCGCCACTGGACCGGAGTACCAAACTCGGAGGAAAGACTCATGAGTATCTTCGACCTCATTTAAGAGCGCAACACAAGACTCATCTGTGTTGAGGAAAATAAAGGAAAAATTCCTACAAAGATATTAACATAGATTGATGTCATTCAAATAAGCCAACATGTTGTCGTTGAAGGGGACATAACATACGAGGTCGATTTTAGACGGGCATAAGCGCAAAGACCTGGGGAGAAGGTGCCTTACAAAGTTCCTCTAAAAAATACAAGCTCCTCTTAAAAGCATAAGAATACTTCTCAATCTTTCTTACAAAGGCGGGCATACTCATTAAATAATTGGTTTACGATGTATTAATTCCAACAACAGAGGAAATACGCTCATTCCAACGAAGTCAAGCTAGAAAAACAAACTAAAGCAAACATGCCATAGATACCGTAAATGCAAATTTCATTCAAAGAAGTCCCCAAACAAAAACAAATACATCATATATAACCATAAGGGTGCTAGATACCTCAAAGTCAACAAAGAAGTCAAGGAAAACAACTACAAACAAATTACAAACTTAAAAGTTGTCCCTCGATTGGGAGCCCTATGCAGACCCGAGTGAGACAATCTCCTCGCCTTTTAGTTTTTGATCTAGATGTATCTTGTCCCTACCTAGAACCACTGAGGGGTGGAAATGTTCCACCTATTCATAATTTGAAACAAACACTCCATAATTCTTATTAGTTGTGTTTGCGTTGCGGTTTGGTTTGGTTTGGTCTGATTTTTTGTGTGACAACACATAATTTAAAATTTGGCAACAATTTTGATTATAAATGTTTCATAATCCATGAGAATTTTTTTTATACATATTAGACAATTTTTTTATCTTTAATAAGTGATTACTAATGACAAACTTAATCTAAGCAATCTAAGCCGATACTATTATGTTTTAGTATCCATAGTTTACTAGTTAACAACTCCAAAGGTATTACACAACCTTTTCTTCTTCTTTGGCCGTGTTATAAAATTCGAACTAGATACTAAATCAAGAAATCAATTAGGTCAGTGTTCTATAAGGTTGCAGTTTGGTTTGATTGACAAAACACAAACCATAAATCGAATCGAACAATTGAATAAAAAAAATGGTTAAATACATCTGAACCAAACATAGTCTTTGTGGTTTTTGGTTTGATTTTGTTTGGTTTAAGGTTTTTTAATGGGTTGGTTCGTATTTGAACATCAGTCATTTTCAAGCAAGCAACAATAGTATAAAAGTAAGAAATTTCCCTTAGAGCATTCACAAAGGTAGTAAACTAAAAATAGTTATTAAATGGGTCCAACATGTACACATTATTTGTTTATAATTTTAAAATAAAAGTACTATTAAAGACTCAATGATTCCAATGGTACTAAACTAAAGAATCCTGAAATAAGTCCACTGATATGCACTTTATCATGTGTATTTAGAAAATAAATAAAAAGAGAAAGAATCACATATTTGAGATGATGATATCAACTTTTATCTACTTTATTTCCTATTTTAATCGTGGAACCTAATGATGAAGAGAGAATCCTTAGATCATTCCATTGGTGGATCCCTACTCCTCCGTCCCAGATTAAGTGACTCATTTGCTCATTTCACACATATTAAGAAAAATGTATAAGTGAAGGAGAAAGGAAAATAATTTTGAGTGTTTTTGTTTGGTGCATACCATTATCATAAATGTAAAATGGAAGATATTGAATTGAGAGTGATGAAAATAATATTAATTAGAGTTATAAATTATAAATGTAAAAAAATAATTAATATTGCATTGTAAAATGAAATTGGACACCACAGTACTTATCATTAAATTAATCATTTTGCAATGTTTGTTTGGCATTCTTTGTTTATTGGTGGGACTGATTTAGAACTTTTGTTAAATGTGGTGCATTGGAGTGATTGAGTATTTGTTAGGTACTCTTGTTAAATAATTATAAATGAGTGATGTGTACACGTGATAACCGTTTAAATATTTAAAATTGAGAGTATCCATTATGGATGCTCTTATATAGTTACTGACTATGAAGCCCAGATACGTGATGCGAGTACGGGTACGATACGATAAGGATATGCAAATTTTTTAAAATTTAAGATACGATACAACTAAGATACACTAACAAAAAATTTATACTAAAACTTATATGTATGTAAAATACTTGAAGAAAATAAGCATTGATTACTCTCCATTATTATATCATTATAAAAGTCACAATTTAAAAAAAAAAATACATGTGATCAAAATAAAAAATGAAAATTTTCATAAAAATCAATAGAAGCATCATTAAAAGAACTCAACGCAAATTTTATCTAATGTTCATTAATTAAATCTCCTCTCCCTCGTTACCTTCACCCACAAGAAGTGTAATTGTTTGTAAGTGATTCATCAAGCTAAAATTCAATTGATGCATATCTAAAATTGAATCATATACTTCTCTACTAAATTTTTATAACATTGTCTCACTTTTTTACCTTCATATTTTTAAAATACTTATCCCTAAAATATTTATAAGTATTTTATGTATCTTATAAATATCATTGTGTATCTCTACCATATAAGTATCAAATCAAATATCTTATATATCTTTAATATTCCTGAAGTATCGGTATCCAATAGGTGATGCTGGTATGTATCCACACTTCATAGGTTACCGATAACTAGTTTAAAGAGAGCAAAATGAAGTTTGAAAAGTTACCTTGAGTGCCTTATGGAAAGCAAATTCAGTAAAATAACCTTGACCCCCTTTCCGAACCAAGAAAAATACGCACAATGAATGATTTCTCTCCAATTACCTCAACTGTAGATTGACGCCAGCCAGGTATGAAAGAATTTTCATCACATGTTAAAACTCTTTTGCATGTTTCTGCTGCTGTTGTTCCAGTTACACTTGTGTTTCCAAACCTGTAGCATGCTTTTTGATTTGAATCATTCCTATTGAATCATCTTTTTCTTTAAAACTTCGCAAGCACTGGTATTAATAAAATCTAATTTTATATTATTATTGTTTAATTCATGTATCTAAGATAGTGGTGGTGCTGGGCTGCAATCATTTGCAATTTAACCCCAAAACTACAAAACTCAGCAGTTATAAGGCAGCCGGAGTTTGTCATCGTAAGTTTGGTCCCGACACTTTTCTCGTGGCCCAATTTAGTCCCGACAATAGAATAATAGGAAACTATCACTTACATTTTCAAATTGGGGACAAATTAGTTCTTTTGTTATAATGGGTCGGAGACTATTTTGTCGTCCTTATAAAAACATTAGAACTAACTTAGGTATTAGTTTTTGTAAGAGACTAAATTGGGTTGCGAGAAAATTGTGAAGGCTTAAATTGGATCTTTACTCGTTTATTTATTTATTTAGTTCCCTTCTTCGGTAGCTCTTGTGAGGAAGTGGTTCCGGCGTGATATCCGCCTTGATAAAGGCATCATGCCACAGAATTGCTCTTAGCAGAGCTTCATTAAGCAGGGCACTTGACAACTTTAGAATTTTATCTTCAGTTAAGAATTTTTATTTATATAGGTTTTGTTTAGGAGTTAGGAAAGAAATGGAGGGAAGGGCTTTATGGGGGAGGGAAGGGGAATTTATTAACTTGTTTAGGCAAAAAATTTAAAGGGAATAGGGAGCTCTGCAACACCGACACTTCTGATGGAAGACATGTCCCGGTGTCCAACACCAACACGACACTGACACATGTAGTTACATTGAATTATGTCATTATTCCAAAATTTTATCGGTGTCGATGTGTCAGTGTCCGGTGTCCTTGGACCGTGATTGTGTTCTTGCTTTATAGATAGGGAGAGCCATTCTTATAATTGATCTATCGTTTTTGAATTATTTATGAGAAAGAGTAAAATGATTTGGACAATTTTATAAAGCCTTTTGAAAACATTGGTCTCATTCATTTTTTGGCTACCCATATAGGGAGCTCTGCAACACCGACACTTCTGATGGAAGACATGTCCCGGTGTCTGACACTGACACATGTAGTTACATTGAATTATGTCATTATTCCAAAATTTTATCGGTGTCGATGTGTCAGTGTCCGGTGTCCTTGGACCGTGATTGTGTTCTTGCTTTATAGATAGGGAGAGCCATTCTTATAATTGATCTATCGTTTTTGAATTATTTATGAGAAAGAGTAAAATGATTTGGACAATTTTATAAAGCCCTTTGAAAATATTGGTCTCATTCATTTTTTGGCTACCCATATAGGAAAGTTTTAGTTTTGCGGAGAAAAATATTACAATCGGGCGAGATGGGACACTTATAGCTTCGGCTTTTTTTAGTCCCACTGATCTCAACGCAGACGGAGTTTGTCGTCGTTGGAAGCTAGGGTGAGAAACTCAATCGATTTTTTCTTCGGTTATCTTTTTTACGATTTCCCTTCCCCTCTCCGGCAGCTTGCATGAGGATGCAAGTCCACTGCGATAGTCTTCCTGCAAAAGGCATCACATCACAGAATTGTGTCGCAGCTGAGCTTCATTAAGTTGTGCGATTGACAACTTAGAATTTTATCTTGAGTTAAGAATTTGCATAGATTTTGTTTGGGAGTTAGGAGAGAAAGGGAGGGAAGGGTTATTTGGGGGAAGAAAAGGGAATAGGATGGGAAGTTCTCGACTTGTTTAGGTAAATAGTTTAAAGGTCGAAGAATTCTTGCAATTGATTTAATTTTTTTGAATTTTATTATGAAAAAGAGTAAAGTGATTAGGACAATCTGATAAATCCCTTTGAAATCTTGATCCAATTCATTTTTTGGCTACCCGAATAGAAAAGTTTTAGTTTTGCGGAGAAAAATAATTCGCCCAGGCGGGGTGGGACTATTTTTGCTTCCTCTTTTATTTCACTCCAAACTTTGGAACAAAGCCTATTAGTTTCTCATGTCTTATGAATCTCTACAACTTGTGATTATATGTTTGGAGATGAATTTGATATTTGTATAATTTATGATGTTGGTTGCAGCCGAAAGTGAATTTTTGTGTTACTCTAGATGGGTGCTCCTAAGCAGAATTGGACATCAGAAGAGGAAGCGGCGATTAAAGCTGGAGTTGTCAAGCATGGGGTGGGTAAATTGTGTACAGTACTCAAGAATCCAGAGTTTAACCGTGTCTTATATATTCGCTCAAATGTCAATCTCAAGGTTTGCTAATGTTGTTGGTTCTTGTGCTTATTTGTTTATTTTTTGGAAAATGCTAACAAGTGCCCCCTAGGCCTAGGGCACTTGTTAAGGAAGCCAACAAAGGAAGTTTTATGTTAAAAATGACACTTTTCAGGTTTTTGAGGAATTGACTACACAACTTTCAATGCAATACTACGATATTTGATTCCTTAACAAGTGCCCCTGGCACGTGCCTCTAGTCGAAAACTCCATTCAATTCTCGATACTTAATAGATGTTGAATAAATGTTGGACCATCAATACGGGAAAACTCCATTCAATTCTCGATACTTAATACAAAATATCGACAGTAATATCTATGTTAGATTCTCTAGTCGAAATACGGGGAAACTCCATTCAATTCTCGATGGAATTGGAAACGGAATTTTGCGAATTAACCCCGCAGTGGAAGATAATTTTGCAAATTATTAACTTCGGCCAACACACAAAACGAGACTTTACTACCCTGGGGTGTCTTTTTGCAAAAAGGCAAGGGAGAAATTCAGTAACAGCACCCGCCGCATCTATCAACTATAGAGGATTCATTTATTTACATTTTTTTTTAATATATATTCCCCTTTTTGTTGTATACCCTCTCACCCCCGAAAATTAAAACCCTAATTCTTCCAAGCTCTTGCGGCCACGCCACCGATCCCCATTTCCCCCTTCAATCAAAGAAGAAAAGAATGAGTAGACATTTGAGCAGAACTGTCTATGTTGGGAATCTACCTGGTGATATCCGTGAAAGAGAAGTTAAACATTTGTTTATGAAGTATGGCCACATAACTCGCATTGATCTAAAGGTTCCGCCAAGGCCCCCTTGCTATGCATTTGTAGTGTTTAAAGATGCTCTAAATGCTGACGATGCAATTTGTGAGTGTGATGGCTATGATTTTGATGGGTGCCGATTACGGGTCGAAGCTGCACATGTTGGTTATTGTAATTCATCTTCAAGAGATCGATACAGTATTCACAGCAATGGCCAGGGTGGTCGAGGAGTATCCAGTCACTCTGAATATCGTGTTCTAGTCAATCGACTGCCCTCTTCTGCATCCTGCCAGGATCTTAAGGATCACATGCGAAAAGCAGGGGATGTTTGCTTTTCCCAGGTTGTTCATGATGGAAGGGGTACTACTGGGATTGTGGATTACACGAACTGCGATGATATGAAATATGCTATCAAAAAGCTTGACGGCTCTGAGTTCCGGAACGCTTTTTCCAGGTCTTACGTTCATGTGAGGGAATATGATTCGAGGCGGGACTCTAGAAGTCCTGGTCGTGGCCCTTCTCATTCTAGGGGAAGAAGATATAGCTGCAGTCGCAGGTGCAGCCACAGCCGTAGCTACAGTCCAGGACATAGCCAAAGCAAATTTCCCAAGGGTAAATCCTCACAATGTTCACCAGCAAGATTAGTTTCTCGTTTTCGCTTCAGATCTAGATCCTGTTCTTTATCAGGACTACGATCAAGGCCTAGGTCTCCATTACCTCTGCGTAATAAAAGCCCCAAAAAGCACAGTGCTAGCAGGACTCCAAGTAGGAGCAGGAGCCGTAGCAAGAGTTTGTCCAGGTAAGTTCTGATTGTTACTAGTAAAGATGTGGATGGTGGTTAGTGTTGGCTACAAAGTTTTTTCTAGTAATATTTGACATTGGCTGAGAAACACTTATTTGGGTTGAGACTTCTGCCTCTGGGCATCTTAGGCCTTGAGGAATTTGATGGACCTTAATTTTGTATGGTAGTAGACTGTTAATTTCAAAACTTAGTATTTGGTTCCTTGTTTGGGTTTATTTGGTAATTGGTAGTGGCTTATTACATTATTATAAATAAAAATGTTTGTGACAAAAAAAATTGTTCCTCCTTTTGCTGTAAATTGTAATGGTTTGTGTTTATTTCGACGGTGTATGCTTAACCGTGTTTACGTTAAACAGAATGGATAACCTTATAATGGAGGCTATATCTAGCTTGAATCAGGTGGGTGGTTCTAATGAAACAAGGATTGCTAATTTCATAGAGGTATTATTCTGATTTCTAAGCCCTTCTTTTATTTTTTCTGCTTTTAATTCATTTAATTTGGTTGTTGGCATGCTGTAATTCTAACTTTATGATTGTAGATGTTACAACACATAATGAATATCTCATAAAATCATTGTTCTACCTGAACAATATTTTAGAATATCTTAAAAATTCTCTTGTCCATATTCCATGATGTTATTTGTTTAATTATGATTAGGGGTTGATATTAGTACAAATACTGGTCAGTACTTCGTCTGAGAGCGAGCCTTGAAAGCTTAGTGCATCTTGAGCCTTAGGTGCTTCAAATGTCGCTTTTGGTAGAATGTGATCTATGATGCTATTTCAACTTTGAATTTACTAAATCTTACGTGGTTAAGAAATGACATTATATTGATTATGAAAATACTAACTAAAGTGTTATAGCATTCCATTTGGTTGGATACTTCTCTATTTTATACAATTTTGTTTTTGAGTTAAACATAAATTGAATTTCACCACTTTGTATTCTGTAGGACCACCACGGGTCACCGTTAAACTTCAAAGAGTCGCTGTCAGCAAGACTGAAGTCTCTCACATCTAGTGGAAAACTGATCAAGGTAACATGTTTCATTATGTCATAACTATTCCATCTGATGCAAACATACAATAAAAATTGTCATAAATGCATTTGTTTTCAGCAATGCATTTGTTTGTATTTTTGTCCAATCACTAGTGTGGGTGCATGTTACAACTCACTCTATCCTATGGGTTAATGTAGGAACACAAATATTGAATGAGATTGAAACATGGATATCCTATTTATAGTAGAGGTTTACCTGTCTTTACATCCCATATCTTTTAGGAGCGGGTTCTCCTCTACAATACTGTTTTATATGGACAAATACAAAATCAAACATTTACTCTAAGATGTCGTGGATTAGTATTGGGAAAAATCAAAGTCTTACGTTGGCTAGAAATAAGGCCTAAGTAGAGCTTATAAATCCTTGGCAATCCTCACCTTAGAAGTTGGTTTGGTGGAGTTGAATCAGGCTGAAAAACACAAGATGGTATTAGTGTCTATCCTAGGCACATTATTGGGCCACCAAATTAGCCATGAACCCAGTCTGGTAGTGTTGGGCGTGAGCAGGTGTATTAGAAAAAACTCAATGCTCACATTGGTGTGAGATAAGGCTTGAATAGAACTTATAATGTCTAGGCAATCTTCACCTTGCAAGTCGCTTTGTGGGGTCGGATCGGCCCCAAACCTACAAATTAGTCAAACCCTGGTATTACCTTATATAACTGTATGTCTGAGTTTGCGGAGTGGAAATTGGGCCAGATATGGAGTAATAACTGAATAAAAAAATTCTCAGGGCAAGGATTTGGAGAGAGACTGAAAGGAAAAGTGAAAGATGACGAGTTAAAATGAAAATAGTGACTTGTCGAGTTGAAATGATGAGAAATAATCCTTGTAATATTGTGCATATATCTATTTGAAATTAGCATGCTACTTGTTTTACTCTATTATCTGTATTCTGTTGCTTTGATACAGCTGCTGGTTGTGAGTTTACGCTGAGATTCTAGTATAACATTTTTTAGTGTAGACTTGGAAAAAAATTAGTATTTTCTGATGTCAATCAAAAATAGTTTTTGTTCTTTATATTTTAGGAATCAATATTTTTTCTTGATTTAGTGTTGTACATTTATTGTGAGCCATATTTGGATGCTACTCTCATTTTTAGATGTCATATTTACTGGTTTCAATTAGGGATCATACTCATGGGTTGAGTTTTATATTTCAGGTGAAAAACTACAGGATTGCGCCTACCTCAGCATATCCAGAAAGAGGAAGACAATCGCCCGTGTTGGAAGGGAGGCAGAATGCCTCTATGAACTGTGACAGGGATTTGAGCTATAGCCCTACACAGTCTGAGTTAGACTTTCAATTAGCAATGATAATGTCCGTGTCTGCACAAGAGGCAGCCACATTTGCTGAAGTGGAAGCCCTCATAGAGGAAGCGTGATCCACGGCTTCGAGTTGGATGGACAACTAAATAGATGTTTATCATTTACTGGCATTATTTTCTATATCTTTATTTATGAAGAACTTCACCTTGAAATATCCTTGTAGAAAGGAAAATTGTCTGAATATTTTGTTGTAATTTCTTGAGAGAGGTTGTTTCCATTAGCGCTCTTCTGGTTACATTTCATAGAAAGCATACAGATTTTTTAGTTGACCCTTTCAATTAAAAAGCCTTTAAGTTGAAACAAGGCGTTACCAGAGATATTTTCATGTTGGAACAAAGTGTCTTTTCATCTATAGATTTGAGTAAAACTCAAACTTTGAATTCATTATTGCTTGGTTGCCTCTAGTTATTGTGTCAAAAACAACTCTCCCCATCAAAGGGATCATCTTTCAAGGTTTTTATTTGGAGGAGGGTTAAGTATTTGTTCAACGGACTAGGTGTAGTCACTCATTATGAACCATTGGATGTGTTTTCTTTGTTTTGTTTTGTTTAGTTTTGTGCCCTTGATGCTCCATAAATCCAAACACCGCATCTTAGTGCATGTTTAAATTTGCGACAAGTTTGACAAAAGCACAGTTAGCCATTATAATTTTACAAAAACTACACTTAAAAAATTCACCACCATCACAATGTCCATGTCGTGATTCTATCAAATCCACTGAAATTCCAGACATACATTTAGTAGCAGCGTATCATCAAGGTTGTGGCGACTTAGACCATGGTTTTAAGTCCGGTTGGTAATACCTGCTACTAGAAGTATAAATATTCAACTCTAAACTTTCATACGCCCTTCTTTTTTTATTTAATTCATATGCATTGATAGGGTCAAGATTTCCTACACTGCCACCACAAGTGATCGATTGTCAATGTAAAGGTGTACATGATCAAAGTTTGGCATCCTTCTAATTTCACTTAAAAATCATACAAATAATAGCGTGAAAAAATTACAGTGACAGTGTAGGCTAATTGTTTGTATTTAATTATTAGAAATAGAATACATACTTTTTAAAAAGAGAAAGAGACTTGTATTCTTCTATCACCACCCAACCCAGGAGGAGACATAAAAACCCCTGATTGGTACCCGCCTACGCCTAGTTAGGTCTAGTGAAAATGAATAAACTTCTACAATGTGATGAATTAAAATTTGAATTATGATCGGAAAAAGTATCCATATTTATTTGGGTTTGTCTAACATGTGCAACATTGCACATGTTAAAACAACTAATAGTAGTAACTTTTTCTTGGAAAACAACAATTATTTATTCAAAAGTTTTATATTTAATA
>Ga0228711_1005021_pt1 | contig 20197 bp, 10 predicted proteins | sample MedpolnodulmetaG_2_FD_177996 | JGI IMG/M metagenome (GOLD analysis project Ga0228711, IMG submission 177996) | Root nodule microbial communities from Medicago polymorpha collected in Santa Monica, California, United States - brown nodules | ecosystem: Host-associated > Plants > Roots > Nodule... | reverse complement strand
TTTTTGTGACAAAATCGATATACTTACCAATTTATATCCTTGTAATATTAATTGCTTAGCACACAAAAGAATTTCATTTTTTTATTTGGAATTTTATATATCATCAATGTGAAAGATGTTTGCACTGTCAATAAATCATAATCATAATTTTTAGACTATTAAAATACTATTTTTCTATTATAACTATTTATAAAGTCATTCATCTGGTTGGTAGCATTGGTTGTAATTTGTTGGAGTATACTGAAATTAAACTCATTTAACCAATTGTTGTTGGTTAAGATGGGTGGACTTTTCATTAACACCAAATGTGAATTGGTTCTACTCTAGAATTCTTAATTTGTAGTTTATATATAAAAAATTCCATTGCAAATCCTTAATTCGGTTTTCCTTCACCTTTCATGTGATGTGCCTAGAGCTAAGTGCGCGAGTTGATCCACCACGTTTAACTCACTACACATAAACCTGCATGGTAAACAAACTAAGTTGGCCAGTCTACAAATGAAAACAAGTTTTAATATGTTGGTTTGAGTCCGTCCTACATTGGTATACCGTTAAACGCGTTGATCCGCAAACCATAAAAAATAAATCATTTCTCAAATAAATAAAAACTAAAAATCTATTACTACAAAAAAAACTAAAAATATGCTATTATTGATAATTTTATGGTGTAAATTGTAAATACTAGGTAAGAAAAATGCTTCCTTAAAAAAAAGTTAAGAAAAATGATAGTTCGTCGAAGAAAAAAATTAAGAAAAATCCCGTAAATCATACTTTCAAAATTGTGGTTACGCGACTAACCAACATAGGTTTATGGACATCTCACTCATAGAGTGTTCAATCTTCACTTTATTAAGTAACACAAAACTTCTAACTCAAACTTGTGAGATTTCAAAGTCATTGACGTATCCACAAATTTTAATCGCGTAATCCATACACCCTAACTCTATTTATCCCTCCCTAGCATTGAGTTTATAAGTGATCTCACTTATAATACCTCAACTTCAGGTGTCCCTCTATAGCATTGGGTTTATAGATCATCTCACTTATAATATGTTCAACCTTGATTTTTTTAAACAATATGAGAATTCTAACTCACAATTATACGAGTCATTTCATTCATTACGACCTCCCTCAAATGGAAGCATTTTTCATCAACATACTCGTGTACCTACAACATCGTTGTGGCACTCATCGGACCAAAAATTGAGTTTATAAAATAGAAAAATACTAACAAGTGTATTTGCGACACTAGCTAAGAAAACAAATATATTAGTTTCTATTCTAAGACTTGATTTTTTTGGTTTACTTCCTTAACCAAGGCAGACACCTTGTTTAGCATGATCCTATAAAATATTCAATCTCAACATTTTTTACTATGACCCACATTTGCAAACACAACATTATGATGGACCGATGATAAAACCAATTGAATTATGAACATTAATTGCATTGAGTTTCTGAAATTCCAAACCCCTTTCTCTTGTTATTTCCGCCCCACTGTTTCTACATTGCTTTCATCAAATGCAACTCCATTCATAAACCTTTCTTCCTCACTCCCATTACTTTGTTTTCTACTGAATCATTCAGATTCAGATCAACAACAATGAACGCCTACATTGCCGGCCTCATCGTTCCTCTCGTCATCCTCCTCTTCCGTAACTCCAACAACCGCAAACGCCGCGGCTTACCTGCCGACGTCGGCGGCGAACCCGGTTTCGCGGTCCGCAACCACCGCGTCACATCTCCATTAACTTCACTTTGGGAAGGCGTGACGACACTCGCGGAGCTTTTCGAGCTTACATGCAACAAGAATCATGATAGATTGTTACTCGGAACGCGTGAGTTGATCTCACGTGAAATGGAAAGTTCTTCTGATGGAAGAAAGTTTGAGAAGCTTCATCTTGGAGAGTATCAATGGGTTACGTATGGGAAGGTTTTTGAATCTGTTTGTAGTTTTGCTTCTGGTTTGGTGAAGATTGGTCATGTTAGAGAAGAACGTGTTGCGATTTATGCTGAAACTAGAGAAGAATGGTTTATTGCATTGCAGGTGTTTGTTTCTATGCTTCAATGAAAAAATGTTTCTGATTTTTGTTCAGTTTTGAAATTTGAACTTCAATGGAAGAGAATGATTTTATTTACTGTTTTTTTGTTTGTTCAGGCTTGCTTCAGAAGAAATGTGACTGTTGTTACCATTTATGCTTCGTTGGGAGAAGAAGCTTTGTGTCACTCATTGAACGAGGTTTGCTCTCTGCCACCCTTCCCAAACTGAAAATTGTTGTGGAAAATTTTAGGAGAAGAAACTCGCATTCTATGAAGTCCGAATACTCTAAAATTGGAGACGTATTTGTATTGGACACTGTTACTTTGCAGATACTTCGCATACGTACCCTAAAAATATCCGAATTATATATTTTTTATTTTTACAAAAATATTTTACTTAGATACTTCAAGGATACTCACATATACGTATCTAGCATACATATCTAGGAATAGGATATATGTGAGAAATTAGTGGAGATGTAAGCGGATGATGGTAGTGAGAAAGAAGAGATTGAATCGATTAACATTAGATATGATACTTTTGAGTTCTTTTAATGATGTTTGTGTTGATATCCTTACATAGAGATTCAAATACATTATAATTTTATACAAAAATTCTATGATATGTTTTGATCGCAATTTATTTATTTATGATTATTTTTTTATTTTTTTTGTAAATTGTGATTAGAAGAATGACTAATAGATCTTTACAAGTATTTTACATCTATATAATCTTTGTTATAAAAATTTTGCTAACGTATCTAGGCTGTATCATATCTTGAATTTAAAAAATTTCATGTATCCGTATCGCACCCGTACTACGTGAAAAGAAGAGGGAGAAGATGGAATTTTAGATTATAATGTACTTCTCCCTTTCATGTTATTTTGAAAATAATTTATATGGACATCTCATTAGATGGCATAATATGAATGATCGGCACAAATCTCTTGAGGGCAGTATTAATACTGAGTTTGCAAGTTTTGTTGGGAAAAAAATAACAAGTGATATTGTTCATAGGTACACCGAGGCTTTATTTCTTTTCCATTTTCTCTTTAACAAGTTCTCGATTTTAGTCATAATCTTATTTCCTTTCTCTTTTCATTTTTATAATTTATTTATTTGTAGGGCATCACTTAACTGCTCAACATGTAATTTCTGGTGTTTAAATTAAAGTTTTAAAGTTTATTTGCTTGCAAGAAAGTCAATTCTATTTCACATGGTTTTTAGTTTACCTGTGAATTTCTAGCAGTATTGAAATTTACCTTCAGATTTGCAGTTATGGTTTGAAACACAATCATTGTATCGTTTTCTTCATCACCATCGTTTTAGTAATTTAGTTCCTGTGCTCTTGTTGTTGTTGTTGTTATTATTTTGATAACCTCACTTGTGAAATCTGTACCAGACAGAGGTTACAACTGTGATTTGTGGCCGCAAAGAATTGAAATCACTTGTAAATATTGCTGGACAACTTGACTCTGTGAAACGTGTGATATGTGTTGACAATGATGTCCCATCTGATGCCGCATCTGCTCAGCATGGATGGACAATCACTTCCTTTTCTGATGTTGAGAGGCTTGGTAGAGAAAACCCTGTTGAGGCTGATTTACCTCTTTCAGCTGATGTTGCAGTTATAATGTACACAAGTGGAAGTACAGGCTTGCCTAAGGTTAGAAGCATCTTTGAGATATGCAGTTATTCTAGTGGCAGCTTTTCTTTCTATCCTTTCACAAGATTGACCTTCCAAAATAGTAGCCTAGAGTCTAGATGGGAGTGTGATATATTTTTCTTTTTCGCCGTCCTTTTTTCTTCATTTTACTGTTTGTTGAATCTCTTTTCTTTTGCACAGGGTGTGATGATGACACATGGCAATATCTTAGCAACAGTGTCTGCTGTAGTGAAAATTGTTCCCGAACTTGGGACAAAGGATGTATATCTAGCATACTTACCAATGGCTCATATTCTTGAATTAATAGCTGAGGTATGTGCATCCAGTAACACTTCAGCATATATGGCACTTTGTTTGCATTTTATTTTCCTCTGTTTTCCTATCTTACATGTTTTGACAAACTCAACTACTTGTTTTAGAATTTGTTTGCTGCTGTTGGAGGCTGTATAGGATACGGAACTCCATTAACTCTAACCGATACATCAAACAAGGTAAAAAAGGGGACAAAAGGGGATGCCACTGCATTGATGCCAACTGTTTTGGTAGCTGTACCAGCAATTCTTGATCGTGTTCGTGATGGGGTTTTCAAGAAGGTATTTGATTTTTGACACATTTGAAAAATGTGTGCCTGTGTATTATGCACCAATGCGAGAGTGTGAGTGAGTTCGTTCTCTGGTCATACAGGTAAATGCAAAGGGAGGATTATCAAAGGCGTTGTTTGATTTAGCCTATGCACGAAGGATGCAGGCGATTAATGGTAGCTGGTTTGGTGCTTGGGGCTTGGAAAAAGCTCTATGGAATCTTCTTGTCTTCAAAAAGGTCCAAGCAATTCTGGGTGGTCGTATTCGTTTTTTTCTGTGTGGTGGTGCACCCCTTTCTGGCGACTCACAAAGATTCATCAACATTTGTCTTGGGTAAGTATTGCTAGTCCTTTTTAATAATAAAATAAAGCTAAAAATATGCTTTGGGTCCTTTATTTTTTTACTTAATATTCATTTTAGATTGTCCTTCTAAAAGCTAAAGGCATATTTTAGTCAAAAAAATAAAGAAATACCATTAGCGAAGAGTAGGAGTAAAACAATGGCCGTGAAGGATAAAATTTTCACCTGAAGAATCTGTTTTCTTTTCTTCCAGTAGAATATAAGGTAAAGAAGAAATACACAGTAACCAAGCAAAGACTGCTGGTTTTTGCATGTCTGCCACTCAGATCCCTATAAATTAACCATGAGCTGAGAAGGCTACTTATCACATAAAAGTATAGACTAATTCAGCTTTTGAAAGTTTAGACTATGAATTCTGTCACAAGTTATGACCACGGAGTGTTAAACACCAAATGCATGTGACATGAGAAACTCACATCAATTGTTCTTTTGATGATTAATCGGTGGTAATGTAAGTTCTTTCTTTTATTCGCAACAAAATTACACCTGCTGTCTTTTAAGTTCGACCCATTTTTCCGGATTGGTCCTTTAAGTTATTTTTCCCCATATTGCTCCTTTCAATCTCGAAACATGCACACCGTGGTTCTTCCTCTTCATCAACCAAGAAATTATAACCTATAAAATCGCAAACTGAGACCCAAATTAAAGTAAGTTAAGTTTTTTAGGTTTCTTCATAGGCTTCCAAAATATAAAATTCAGAAATTCTGACTTGCAGTTACTGGAAGCAAAGGTTAACGCAAAAATTACCGCAAGCTTCCCAACCCCATAACATATCTGTTACAGCAAACCCCTAAGAAAGACCATGAGCTTTCCGTACCTTTTTGCCGCACTGAATTCACAAAAATAAACAAGTTCACAGGAAAAAATATACTCAAAGTGGTTTAGAGGATATTAAAAAATATTCTTAACAGCCACATGGGTTTTTGTTTAACGGAGTAAAATGGAAATAAAAAAAGAAAGTATGCGTGGGCATTTTGAGACTTAAGGACCAATACCGGGAAAAACAATCTTAAAGGACCAATCTGAAAAAACCGTCAAACTTAAAAAACCACGAGTGTAATTTTGCCTATGTTCACAAAGAAATATCACAAATCATATTCACTTTAGCATGTTTGCACTTGATTCATTGTCTGATTCCTAGGAATTCAATATTGTACAATTTCTTAATAGCAGTCTAGTGTAATCCAAGATAGAGGAACTTGTGAGTTGCGACATTTAAGTGTAAACTTTTTCTGTCATGAGTTGTAAAGTATATGTTCAACTGGCCTTGATAGTTGATAGTAATAATAAATCTCACTTTCTATGGGTTTGCTTATTTCTCTTGAAAAACTCAACCCCAATACTTGTTGCCGGTAGATTGGCCTTCTGAAATAAAAATATGAGATTCACTCAGGACTGGTCTCTGCTAAAGAAAATGTTAATACGCTACCGCTTCTTACTAACTTCACTCATGTACTTATTTATCTATTTTACATTCAGATGCCATGTATTATTATTTTTTTCTTTTTTCTTCACATTTACATCTACTGTCGTATTCAGTGCTCCAATAGGTCAAGCATATGGTCTCACGGAGACTTGTGCTGGTGGGACATTTTCTGATTTTGACGATACTTCTGTTGGCCGTGTTGGACCACCAAAACCTTCCACATATGTTAAGGTAGTTATTGATCTATTTCACCTTCACACATTTATAATCTAAGTGTTATTTTTCAAACACAAATGCTACTTATTTTATCTACTTTTTTTCCTTTTACTTTTTGCTGTTTATCGGAATCACAGTACTTAAATAGATATGGAGCAGTTATTTCAAGCAGTTTACATATTATCACTGCACTTATAGGTACAAGTAATATGCATATCCCCCTAAAAATATTCCATGAACTTGCACCTGGTTAACTACAAAAATACAGTGCTTTCTTTTATTTAGGTTTTCAGAGTAGCTGCTAGTATCAGTAATAGATGTCTACTCCTGGTTCCTAAATTAAATTTATTATAATTTCATTTTCTACATTTTCATGCAAATCCAAAATTTATTGTCATTTATAACAGCTTTTGGGTCATTTTCAACTGACACTTGTCTACTATTCTCTCCATATATTGTGATCATTAATCCTCAACTTATATATGGGATACACAAGGGTCTTTAGTGTACAACCCAAAAAATTGACTCAGCCATCAAATAATATTTTATTCTAAATGTGAAAATAAGTGGTAGAACCGAGAATAAGCTATCCTCCGAAATGAGACAACAATATTATAAGCACAACTGAGACAAGCTGATTGACTAATTATTGCTGTTCAATGTCAACCTGAATCCTATTTCATTCTCCATGAGAACAGCCACAAAGCAATTGGATCAACAACAATTTAAATATAATCTGACTAACTGTATTTTGCTGTAAATACCATCTTTAACAAAAATAGTAAAATCATGTCATGCCCAACTTCTTGGCCTTGAAATTCATCAGGACTTTGTGCATGTGGAAGAATTTTCTGTATGCAGGTCTTAAGTCTTAATATATTATTTTTTTCTTAATATATTATCTTTTTAAATAGTTATATTGATTTTTGTTCTGATGTGAACCCAAAATGAGTGACAAATAATAGAGAAAAACATATCAATAATGAAAATTAAAGAGTATATTATTTCTGAAATGGAAGGAATATACAGAAGGATGTATTTGCTTAAAAGAAGGTTTAGAGATGATAATATGGTGGTTTATTTTACCTATCTGCATTTGGAAAAAGATTTCTTATGCAAGGATATGGTGCTCTTTTCTCAGTTAATCGACTGGCCTGAAGGTGGATATTCAACTACTGACTCACCGATGCCTCGTGGTGAAATAGTAATTGGTGGTCCAAGTGTCACTCTTGGGTATTTCAAAAATGAAGAAAAGACAAGAGAGTCTTACAAGGTATAGCTACACGTTCCTTTTTTATTCTTCTTTTTCTTGTGGAGCAAAAGGCAATGTGTGAAAAGATATCATATATGATATTCTTCCGTTTCCGTTGCTTTGTTAGTTCTAAAGTCGTTAATGAATCTTCACTTAGTAGAGTTGGTCCTTGGCATTATATCAAAGCCTCTATAACCAAGTAGTTAAGAGTTTTCTCCTCACCACCTCTGTTCTTTGAAACGAAAGTCGAATATTAACACAATGTTAGGCAGGATTGTGCATTAACCCAACCAAGTTGTTAGATATAAAACCATTCATGAATCTTACTGTGACATGTTTATTTTTTAGAACATTTGGTCTTTGACAGTTCTTGACGTAGATTGGATTGTTTATTTTATTTAGGCTTTTAATTTCGTAATTATGTTCTTTTTGTGATTATCCATTTATTGTTATTTGTTATTATGTCATTTTATTCTATTTTAGGTTATCTTATTCCAATTTGGGACACAAATAGTTTATTGGGGGTGTTTGATTGGTTTACCTATAAATGGACCTTTAGAGTGAACGATAAGGTTCTTTGAAACGAAAGTCGAATTTTAACACAATTTAAGGCAGGATTGTATTAACCCAACCCAGTTGTTAGATATAAAACCATTCATGAACCTTACTGTGACACATTTGGTCTTTGACAGTTCTTGACGTTGATTGGATTGTTTATTTTATTTAGGCTTTTATTTCATAATTACGTTTTCTTTTTGGGATTATTCATTTATTGTTATTTGTTATTATGACATTTTATTCTATTTTGGGTTATCTTATTCCAATTTGGGTCACAAATAGTTTATTGGGGTGTTTGAATGTTTTACATCTATAAATAGACTTTTAGTGTGAACATTTGAGGTGCTTATGATTACTACTACCTCCTTCCCTATCTGTAAGACCCTCTTGATAAAAGTGCAAGAATTGAGAAAAGCAATTTTCATATTAAATTTGTACACAATATACACTCTCTTTCCAAAATTATCCTTCAATTATTAAGAGAGAAATGATTGGTCTTTTAATTATCTTCATCTAATTAGGGTTACTTTTGTAAAAAGATCATTAGAGTATCTTGTAGTTTGAAAGGAGTCTTATAAAAAGGGACAGGAAAAATTGTCAAGAGGGTTTTACATATAGGGACCGAGGTAGTATGATATTAAGTTTTCTTCCAGTCAGACAGTATCTATTATTTGAATTTTAGAAGTACTTCACCCTACTTGAGTATTCTAGGTTTATCAGTGTCTTGTTAAGAGAAGTACCCTTAGATTGCTTTATATCAACTATCCAGGGTGCATTTCGTTTAACAACTTAAGTTCTTATGTACAAGCTATTTCTACAATAAATTTTTTTTTTGGTTAAGTTGTTTTAATATAAGTTGCAAGTTGTTTTCATAAGCTATCCTAGGGAGCTTATTGAAATAAGCTGAAAATAACTTATAGAAATGTCAAGCTATTTTCATATACGCGCCTAAAATTTGATATCAAAGATTAATTTTGATTCACTTGCATGTTCCATCCACTTTTTTTGGTTCAGTCTCACCACTATGCCCCATTCACTGCATTAATTTTTGTACCTGCCAAAATTTCCAATATATCTTTGCTTCTTTTTGTCCTATTGGAAATGAGAAAATTATTACAGTCTTCTTGCACAGGCTCTCTAGATGAGTATAGTATTTGGGTTATAAATTCATGTGTTGCATGGATATAGGTACCGTATCAGGAACGGGCACAAGATACGAGATTTTTAGAAAAACTAAGGCACGGGCACGTTGATAATATACAAAGAAACGTCTTTTAACAACAAAAAAAAGTACAAGAAGACGTCTTTCATAATTTACTACATCACAATTCAAAAGAGTTATGTAATAAATATTCATAGTCAAGAAAATTAGGACGGAAAGAGGATATTTACATTAGTCTGACAAATGTTGTTTATATATTATAATATATAATGAGAAATTGGAAAAGAATATACAATAGTGAAGTGCCCACGAGCACCGGGTGCCACTGGTATAACAACTTTGGAGTACCCATGCTTCACATATAAATACTCTTTAGGTGCTTTGTGCAACTAGACTTTTGGATAATCAATAATAATAATAATGCAATTTTCATCTTTTTAGAGTGCATCTCAAACTTGAGTTAACAGAAGCATGCTACATTTATTAAGGGAGTACTGAGTCAAAATGAGAGTATTCTTGATTTGCTTTTAAGTGTTTACCCTACCAAGGGGAGTTTGGTAGAGCCGGATGGTTCTACATCAAAATCTACTTAGGGAGTAGAGCCGGATGATTCTACATCAAACTCTACTTAGGGATATTGAAATAATTTGCTTGTTTTTTTTTTTAAAATAAATTTTTTTACTTTTGCATCTTTTGCCGTGAAGGTTGATGAACGGGGAATGAGGTGGTTCTACACTGGTGACGTAGGGAGATTTCACGCAGATGGTTGCCTTGAGATCATTGATAGGAAAAAGGACATAGTTAAACTGCAGCATGGAGAATATGTGTCCTTGGGAAAGGTATGCACGTTGGTTTGTAGTATTTCCCATTCTCAATACCTGAAGACTAATTTAATTAAATACAGGTTGAGGCAGTTCTTCTTGGCAGCCCCTTTGTGGACAACATTATGTTGCATGCTGATTCTTTTCAAAGTTACTGTGTGGCACTTGTTGCTGTTTCTCATCCTGCATTGGATGAATGGGCTTCAAAGCAAGGAATTGCTTATTCTGATCTTTCAGAACTGTGCAGCAAAGAAGAAACAGTGAAGGAGGTGCATGCATCACTTGTAAAGGTATGCCTTTTGTATTGAAGTCCGTTTAGAACTTTGTTGTAATGTTTTAGGCGTAAAACTTTTTGTTATTAGAAAAGGTAGATTTGTCTAAATCAACAGTAAAATTTAAACTTAAGGCTTACCTAGTCAATTTTGTACTTTTTACCGGTTTTTCGTCAATAATTACCCTAGATTATATTTGTTTGGCTGTTAGAAAACGGGGAGGTAGAAAAATTGAAATTAAAATCATCTGATATTTGCTTTGCATGAAAATATGTGGGATGATGGAAAGCATATTTCAGCTCATTGGCAATCCACCCCTCGAATTTTTGTTACTTCTTTTGCATGAAATATGAATCAATGTCGAAAGTGATTTTTCATTCGAAAGCTTGGTCTTCATCCTCTCCCTATTTCATGTATTCTGTTTTTGACATTCTCAAATGATCATTAACTTAGTATAGTGAATACAAATTCATAACGTACCTGGAGGGGGAGTAGGGAAGTAATTCTTTTGCTTGGTAGTATGATAATTTGGTTCATTCTCTTGTAAATCGAAACTTAAAGAAAGTTTTTCTGATGCGAGTGATGTAGTTTTGTTATGCAGAGAGAGAGATAGAGATAAGTAATAATTTTTATGAAACTATTTGCAGGAAGCAAAGAAGGCTCGTCTGGAAAAATTTGAAATTCCTGCAAAACTTAAATTGCTTTCTGACCCATGGACTCCTGAGACTGGCCTAGTTACTGCAGCTCTTAAGATCAAGAGAGATGTCATTAGAAAGACTTTTCAAGAAGAGCTCTCAAAGTTATATGCCAAATAGACAAAACCAAACTTGGAATGTTTTCTCCCACCCCCCCCCCCCCCCAAAAAAAAAAAAAAAGAAGCTACTTCTTTTACCTCTGGGAGGGTTCTGTATTTTTGCTTGATTTTTTCCACCCTAGTTGAGTAGATTACGAAACTGTTAAATAACTTGAGTTTGCATATGCAATTCATCAAACCTTTTTACCATGTTTATCAATTTTTCGGTCGTAAATTTATCTCAGGATTATTTTTTTGCATATTTGCTAATCTCAGTTATGAATAATTAGTTTTAATAAATTAAATAATGTTTACTGAAATTTTGCTGTTCATGACTATTTTAGATTTACCGATTTACATGATATCTCATTCATGCCACTCCAAAGCTTTTTACCATGTTTATCAATTTTTCGGTCGTAAATTTATCTCAGGATTATTTTTTTTGCATATTTGCTAATCTCAGTTATGAATAATTAGTTTTAATAAATTAAAGAGTGTTTACTGAAATTTTGCTGTTCATGACTATTTTAGATTTACCGATTTACATCATATCTCATTCATGCCACTCCAAAGGGTGGCACGCCCCTACCATGTTTACCACCATCCTACCAAGAAATAGACTACACACTTGGATGTGTCCCTCAAACATATATATCATCCAACTTTGATTGCGTGAATAATTTTTACCCCTATGTTATTTAACTCAATTTCCTTGACTGTGGTTATATCAATGAAGGGAAATTGATTAGATGTGATGAATACACACCCACCAAATTAGTTGTCTGTATTCTGTTTGTCCTTTGGGACATATGAACATTTATTTAGCAACAGTTCAGGGGTACATAAAATCTAACTAGTCTTTCAAAAAAAAAAAACCTAACTAGTAAATTTAGATTTAGATACGCAAATTGAATAAGTGCATGTTTAAAATCAAGATGAGTTTGACGAAGGTACAGTGGTCCAGTGATTTTGTTGAAGTCATTAAGTGTAGTTTTTGTTAAAATTATGGTAGTACATCATGATTCTAACAAATTTATTGTCAATTCAAAACATGCATTAAAGGATATGTTGGATGTAGTTATCTATTTCTTCAAGCCTTGAAAGAGTGGAACAATTATGGATAAGTAATTCATCAAAAAAAGGTTATGGGTTTGGATAAGTATATATGTTTAAATACTAGTGATGGAATTCAATGTGTTTATACTTTATATGTTTAGTTGTGAGACACGGGTTCAAATTGGATTAGACTTAAAATGAACGAGGGAAATGAAGAATGAAGGAGACCCACATCTAATTTTGGTCCATAATGTGAACATGACTTGAAGTTGAAGCCAACCAAATTAGAAACAGTCCCCACCTCTTCCCATGTGCACATTAGATTGTTTGTTTCCATCACCTTTAAGCCTTTTCGGATGTTTCATGGAGACACTCCATATAGTGCCTATCTAATGCTACTTTCCCTTTTCTTCAATGTAATTTAATGCATATACTTTTCCCTCCTTTCTACAAAGTACTGATAAAAAAAGGGTTACGTTGTTTATCCACTACATACACGTTGCATTATTTCTTACGTTTTTTGCTCGAGAAATGAAAATAAAAATATATGTAATTTGACAAAATTATAGTGGCACTAGGATTTCGCCAAATTCTCCACTCATCCAAACATATTTACTAGGGCGATGTCCTTGCTTCTTCTGTTTATCATCATATGCTTGACAAATTGAGAGAGATGATTAGAATAAAAGTCGTGCTACTTCCTCAAGATCTTCAATGCTGTTGACTTATCGCATATCTTATGCTCCCTCCGAATTAGAAGAAAATTCGTGCCACTTATTTTAAAAATTAAATGATAGGTGACGTTACTTATTAAAAGATAATTAATTTAATGAAAGTAGTTCTGGAAGTATTAGCTTGACTACTAGTAGCATCTCTATGTTTGTCGTGAAATGCATGTTCTTGCTGAATGTTTTGGCGAGTACTACTAATTCATTCGATTTGACTACTGCCCGTTCTTCCCACCTTTAAGTGAAGGTTGGGGAACAAGATTTGCTTGGACACAATCATAAATGTAAATGATTTGAACACACATGTATCATATCAATTAATTATTTTAAAAATATGTATCATTTTTATTTTTTTATCTTTTATTACTTATGATTGTGTGCCTAAATCAGGGTTGTGACTAAGTAAGTTTTACTCTTAGGAGCTTGGTATCATAAAAGTGTCACTTTTAAAATATTTATCTTATATTTACTATTTTCATTTTACAATATCAACAGATATTAATTCTTTTTCGATAAAGAGTTGGTTCAGATCATGCTTTCATTTGAAGTCATCTTCGAGCTATTGAGAATTTCTACCAAAGTTTGTCATTCTTCCTCGCTTAATCTTGTCATGTTGGAATATGTTAGATGATAAAAGTTTAAGACTTTAGTCATGGATCACTAGATACAAATTATAGCATATCATCAATAACAAAGAAGGAATAAGAAATTGTGTACCTTGTATGTTTAGGTTCGTGAATGATCGCCATCAAGTTATGAGATGAATAACTACTCTCATTCCGTTTAGCGTTAGGTTTTCATAATAGTGTTCAGAATGTTTAACCGTCTGATGAGATGACGTTTAAATAGCTAAACGGTTGAGGGCAGGGATCTCTCATTGGACTTAGCTAAATGGTCCAACCCATCACGGTCCATTTAGAAAGAATAGTCCAATCACGTATATTCATCATCTAATTTGTGCTTAACACAATAGACCATAATTTATATTATGACATTAACTTATAATAATTGATTATATCCATAATTGATTAATTAAATAATTAATCCAACAATCTCCCACTTAGATGACAATACACAATTACTAAAAGAATATAAAATTTCACTTGTCATAAAGAATTTAAAATTTTAAAATTATATGTATGGTCAAAGCACTAATCATTCAAAAAAAAAGTAAGCTTTAATGCTGCAGAAATTGAATCCGATGGGGAAAACAAATCATATAGATCAAAGACTCACTTTTCTAACAAATGATGAATTTATAGTGACACTTTGAATTAAAAAGAATGACCCAAACATTTAAAAAATGATATAACAAACTCCTAGTAACCCAAAATATTGTAGACTTAATCAAATCATCATGAGTTACAATACTCATATATACTAGTATGTGGTTAATGGCTCTGCCAATGAATTTTCGTTTTATAAAAGTCATATATCCACATAGGTAGAGGAATAGTAATTAGTTATAGGGATAGCCTATTAAGAGAGTGTAATTACAATTAATCAAAATCGATAAATGTTCTTTGACATTCAATTAATCCAAGTTTAGAAAAAAAACGTGACTATGAAAATCCATAAAGAAATAGGAAATTCAAGAATCTCCAAAAATGGATTAACATAGACACTTAGTTTAAAGAAAAATAAGATGTGGATTAATGTGACCACTAAAACGTCAATAATGAAAGAACATTTATGATTATCTCAGTTTATAAGTACTTCAAGAACACAATATCATACTCGATAGGAGTATTGATATTATACATTGTACTTTTTATTTATGACCTCATAAACTGTGGAATATTGGTAAAAGAGAAGCACGATAAATATTTGCATGCTAAGAAGTTATTGTGCATATTCCAACAAATTTGACTTAAGCATCCAATTATGATGCTTATTGAGATTGATAGAATTTTAATATATATCTCAATATAATAGAATGAGGCTAAAGTTAAAGTCTCTTAAACTAAGACATATTTTATAGTGTGCACAAGAGTATATGGCATTGACAAGAATTTTAAATTGTATGTATATAATATTGTGTGCACATTTCTCCTGATCACACACACACACACACATATATATAAACAAGAGTGAAATTTCTCATTTGAGCTCATGATAAATAGTGTTGTGTGCACACTCCCACTGATACCACATATATATTAACAAGACTTAGTGGGATTCTCATTAGTGATCACTGATATAAAAATATTGTAATAACGTAATATTCAACAGTGAGATACCTGATTACTAGTGCAAGATTATCAACATAAGTGGTTATACAATTTTAATCAATAGAGTTTCATGAACTCAACCACATATTTTGCACATGAGTATAGCAGAATTATTAACACAAGTGGTAACTTAATGATAGTATGAAACCCCATGAATATATAATTTATCAATATCAGATATTATCAAGAATTGAGTTTTGTAGTTAACCGCATATTCTGCATATAGAATTAAGGAGACTGTAAATTTTCATTTAAGAATTTTATAACACAAGATCTCCTTTTCACAATTAAAATACCAAAGAATTTTATAAATATAGTAACCTTTATATGACAGAGTATGATGATTATATAAAAGGTTTATCGTCATATGAGTGAGATAAGTCTCTATTATTATAAAATAGGATATAAGACTATATTCACAATTTTAGAAACTCACTCAAAACTCAAATGCTACAATCATACTTCCACACATTTGAGAAAATATCATGTTACACGCAGCGGAAATGCACAAGACTTGTAATTTATTATTATTGGATATAAGATAAAATAGTCATAAACTTCCATAAATATTAAAGAATAACAATAATATAAAATATGTCAAAATATAGTAAAATTAAATATCTCAAATATACCATTTGTAATTATTTAGAATAATGGTTTAAATAAAAAAATTCTCAATGGAGTTGTTAAGAATTTTGGGATTTTGACATATTGCTTTTACAAAATGAGTTTACAATGATATAAAATAATACGGAGGTGTATAATAATTTATGAGAAAATAATATAATTAATATCCTCAATATAAGTCTCTATAATATTTGTTTAGGAGATATAGTTAATTGATATGTAGAATTTTCCTTGCTTGTTGAAGAATTATATGTTCTCCACTTGATGGAGAATGATTGTTAAAGTAATGAGGTATCTTTCTTACCCACAAAAGAATGATTATGTTAAGTAATGTCATACCGATAGGGTATGTCCATCACGTTACACAATACATAGCAAAGATTCTCCTACTTGATAGGGAATAGATAATGATAGTTGAATTAAAAAGTTTGAAAGATATATGAATTAAAATATTCAACTATTTCTCTATCACAAAATGATCATGTCATCGATAGGGTATGTCCGTCACTCACAAAACAAAGGGATAGTAGCAATCCAAAATATTTATATATATAAAAAATAATATTTAAGTAGAAATTTAATTTAAAATTAGAATAATATTGGATTGCAAAATCTATGTAGTTTTCTACATGACTTTCAACAAAGTAACTTACTTATTGTAATCTCATTCAAGGATCTTAAAGATAATAAGTAAGAACTATATCATCACAATGTACAATTCTTATGTCTCAAATTAAATATTGATAGGGTACTCTAATCATATTTGACATAAGTATAAAAAATTAAGGTACATTGAATAATAACAATTATATTAATAACAACACACCGATAGGGTATGACTGTCACCAATATAATTCTAATTTATTTAACAAAATTTGCATAATTGTATCCACGATAGGTGAGATTACAATTATACAAATCAATAATGTTTATGCGTAAGAGAATATGATAAAATAATATCATGCATAAACAATTGGATTTAATTTACTCAACTTCGGTTATATTCAAATTCAAATAATAGAAAGACATGCTTAACAATATTTCAAATTAGCACATCATAAATATGACTTTAGAAATTATTTATATGAAATAGTATAATAACAAGAGTTATTATTTAGAATACAAGTGTGTCAATTAGTTTTCTATTTTATCCAGAGTAGAACTCTTAGAATAATTTTTTTTTCTTCAATACTCCCACTATAAATTAGAATTAGAATATAAATACAAATAGAGTATTATAGTACAAATATATATAAGAATTATAGAGTTCTATTTAGAATATTCCGGAAAAAGGATTTCATTTCTATATAGGATATCATAATTGCACAACAAAAAAGAAGAATGAACAAATGTTTTCATATGTGCAATAATACACGATAAGTCACAAGAGGATAAAAATAATTAAATCACGACTTACCTCGTAGTGTGTGACATTCATCCTTATACTTGGAGCCAATGACTTTTGATGACTTAACAAGAATATCTTATAATATAGTCATCAAAATAATCATGAATAGAGAATAAGTCATTATAACTAAACATATATGAGACTCTAATTATAAATCATTATGATTTATATAAGTGTTCAGTTGTAAGGATGATTTAAAATTGCTTGAATTCTTAATAAGCTGTTTAGATAATATTTAACAGATGAACAACCAAGAGGCTTACAAATTTTAATTCATCATTAGAATTTTAGAATAAAAAAAATGCAACCACACCTCATTCACTATATAAAATATACAGTTTAACATAATTGTGATCTAAATATTTAATTGCGACAAGACACATTATTAGATAGTTAATGGTGTTTGTCACAAAATTTAGAGTAATAAATTATGTGTCTAGATTAGAGAGTATAGCAGAAAGCATAATATATATTAAAGAGAAATATGTCAATTTTAGATTCAATTAATATAAATGACATATATAATATACAACTTACTATACTCATTTTGAAAACAAAATATTATTAGGACCCTTTAAATCAATTTGTGACAAAAATCAGAGACAAGTGTCTAAGTTTAAATATGTCGCAAAAAGAATGATCAATTAGTAAATTTTGGATCTTTATGCTAAAACAATATGAAAGAAAGAATATATATTAAATTCAATATATTTGGCATTAGAATTAATAAAATTAAGCCTTCTATAAATTCACAATAGTAACATTTTAATTTATTAGATAGTTAGTGTTACTAATATAAGAGAGAAATTTCAAAATAGTGTAGGCTCAAATATTAAGAATATATGATTTTGAAAGAAATATTCTCAGTTTAATTGATACGATCCTTTCAAGATTCAACAAAATTTTGAAACTCGTAAATCAATAATATATATTGCTATAGAATATATTTTAATTGTCACCGTATAAAATATCCAGTGTCATAAAATTTCATAAAATAATGCCAAAATGATAAAAGTATTAAATAATAATTACTTGGCATTAAAAAGATAAAAATAATATGGAATTATTTTATATTCACGCGCATGAGGGTTTAGTTTTTTTTTTAATTTGACGCGTGCGTGTCAACACGCGCTTAGTCTTCTTTGCCCGGAATACTGAAAACAGGTCGATATTAACCCGCGGAATGACCCGGTTGTTTCTGGCGATTTCCGCATTGAAACACGGTGATTTTGGACCGTATCTTATGGATTTTGAGAGAAGAAAAGAACCCATATATTAATTTTGAGAATTATAGACTTAATTGACTGATGTAAGAAATTAGGGTTCATCCCAAAATCCAAAAATAGGACTGATTCAAATTTCGATTGATTATTGCGATTTAGGCAGCGGAATTCGACTATTCAAGTGGTTTTCTCATATAAAAAGATTTAAGGTTCACTGTGGATCCAAAAAATTGATGAGAATTTATCATGAATCACTCAATAGGTTTGATATTGGTCATGTTGTTCTTATGGCATCAAGGATATAAAGCCTTAGAGACGTGGCTTATATTTGATTTTGAATAGCAACACAACAGTAGAAGATAAAGGCCATTGGTACATGAATTTGCGATTCAGTCAAAAAAACGCAATTCACAATCGCAATTAAGGTATATACAGGATCATACCATATGAATAGAATCATGTATTAGATTTAACTAACACGATATCGGCATGATGCAGGATCATATTGAACAAAGCTATAATATGTATCTATTTGACTCTGATATCAACTGATAAAAGTTTAAGACTTTAACCATGGATCACTAGATACAAATTATAGCATATCATCACTAACAAAGAAGGAATAAGAAATTGTGTATCTTGCATGTTTAGGTTCATGAATGATCGCCATCAAGTTATGAGAGGAATAACTATCGTCATTCCGTTTAGCGGTTTTCAGAGTAGTGTTCAGAATGTTTAACCGTCTGATAGGATGACGTTTAAATAGTTAAACGGCTGAGGACAAGGACCTCTCATTGAGCTTAGCTAAATGGTCCAACCCATCACGGTCCATTTAGAAAGAATAGCCCAATCACACATATTCATCATCTAATTTGTGCTTAACACAATAGACTATAATTTATATTATGACATTAACTTATAATAATTGATTATTGTCAATCCATAATTGATTAATTAGATAATTAATTCAACATTAGATACATGAACATGAACATGGACAAAGCTTTTAAAATCACAAATTCACACGTGTCAGGATGAGAATATGACTTGATATGATTCCCAGTCAGAGAAGTGTTAGAACTCACTAAGTTAGCAATAATCCTCCTACTAATATTAACACCGTAAGATTTTTGCTTGTTTCTGCAATACCAAATGATATTGCTCACATTGATAATGGCTGCAATAACCACTACTTTACATTGTTGTGACTAAGATTTATTACAAATCTCAAACACAAGGTGTATGTTACTGGTGTCCACTTGCATATTAAGAATGGAAATAATCCAACACGAAAGTGACTTGTAAAATCACAATAAAAACACACAAATGCATGCTAGATTTTTCATGCTTGCGACACAAGCTACACATGGAGGCCATGGTGCAACCTCGAGCTATTAAATTTTGGGTTAAATAATTTTTTCGTCTTTATAAATATAACGAATTTTGATTTTAGTCCCTAAAAAATTAAACTGAATGTTTTCATCCTCACAAATTTTTTTATTTTGTTTTTCGTCCTTAATGGCCATTTTATGTTTATATAAATGGCAAAATTATAACTCTTTTATGTTCAAATTGTATCCATGTTATATCCGTTTATTATATTCGACATTTATATATTCATATTATGTTCAAAAAATGTCAAAAACATATTAAAATTATATCCATTAAGGACCAAAAACAAAATAAATTTTTTTGTGAGGATGAAAACATTCAGTTTAATTTTATAAGGACTAAAATCAAAATTCGTTATATTTATAGGGACGAAAAACTTATTTA
>Ga0228711_1005020_pt1 | contig 20199 bp, 7 predicted proteins | sample MedpolnodulmetaG_2_FD_177996 | JGI IMG/M metagenome (GOLD analysis project Ga0228711, IMG submission 177996) | Root nodule microbial communities from Medicago polymorpha collected in Santa Monica, California, United States - brown nodules | ecosystem: Host-associated > Plants > Roots > Nodule... | reverse complement strand
AAGGAACCCCAAATAATAAAAGTTTTACCGTAACATTCCATGCCCATACAACTCCCTTGTCCATATTCTTCCTTATGGTAAAGAAGTGCAGCTGAGTAACCAAATAAAAAGGATCCCATTGGAATATTTGCCACAACTATATTATGGTTTACAGAGAAATTCTTTGCGCCAAATAGTTCAGTTGTTGTGGAAACAGCAGAGGAAGTGATTACTCCAGTAGAGACTCCAATCACAGCTGTGCTTATGTATAGGGCAAGGTCAGTTTTGTTGAGAAGTAAGAAGAATGCACATGCTGTTGGTGCCATCACTGCCATCATAATGGCAGGTCTTGAAATTGTACGTTTTCCCCTGAAATTAAAATAATGGTTATAGTACTAAGAATGACCTATAATTTTTTTTGTTAATTTGTTTTATTTCATCAATGTAGACCAACCAATATCTCCATTGTTATTATTTGCATAAATACAATGGTTTTGGTTGGTATTACGGGGTGTTTTGATGTTTCGTTCACCACAACGCGACCATAATTAATGTTGCATCAAACACATTTGCGTGAATTCTCTAAAATTATAAAAATTAAGCGATATGGTTAAAGCATTTTTATTTTGCAAAAATTAGCATTGCAAAAGTATCATTATGAATGACTGACATCCTCGACTATGGTAGCATGTTAGTGATCAAAAACTGAATATAACGAGACTTTCCCGGTAAGGCATAGAAAGTGTTCCACATGACCAAATTACCTGTTGAAATAGTCTATAAGAGATGGAATGAGACGGCCAAAGAATCCGAAAGAAGATGACAAAGACACCAAAGATGAAGTAGCAAGGCAACCTCTGGATTCAGCTATTTGTCCCAAATTGTTAAGAAATACTAAACCAATTGTTGCACCAAAAAAATACACAAAGAAATATAACCAGAAATTTATTCTTCTCAACATTAACTTCACTCCAATTTCTTCCATAACACCAACCACTTGAAATTCACAACTGTCTTTACCATCTTTTACCTCATTATCTGTCCTTCCTTCATAATTTGTATTCTCCTCTATGGTAAAATTGTAGACTCTTAACCTTTCTCTTTTTTTGTGCCATGAATCCAATAGTTCCTTGATCTTCACAGAAATTGGAAGCAATAGAGGTAAGAGAATGGATATTATAATGCCAATAAAGACACCAAGTGATGATACTTTATTAGTGAAAAATTGCAAGCTACTAATGACAGCATATATTCCAGTGCCAATTGTAATAACAAACATCAAAGCAAAACCAACACTAGAATGCTTAGGGTTTTTCACTTCAATTTCTCTTACTAAAGGAGCTACTATTAATCCTACTACAACAGGTACAAGAGAGTTTAAGAAAAGAAAACTTTTAGCCTTATTGTGTGGAGAAACAAAATCAACAATATTGGTATAAAGTTTTGCACTTAATCCTTGATAACTAGTTGATAATCCAACCGCAACTTGGCGATAAGATAAAAAGTTTCTTATAGCAATCACATAACAGACAGTGTTAATCCAACAAATGCTGTTTCCAGCAAGAAAAGTTAGTAAGAAAACATGCCAGTAAGAAAGGGAAGAAACTTGGTTGGTTATGAATATAAATTGTACACCATAACCGATTAGTCCGAGAAAGGAACCGATGATGAGGACAAGCCATAAGGGAAGGTAAATAGCTGCTAGGCCAGAAAACCAACCAAAAAGCTTGCCAGCATCAGATGCAAAAGCAAGGTTATTGAGCTGAACTTGAGAAATGGAAAGAATTTGTTTTAGTTGGGAAGAGTAAGTAGGGAAATCTGTGTTTGTTCCACTTATGGCTTGGAGCCAAATAATGGCAACTAGGCTAAGCCATTGAAGAGTAGAAGAAGGCATTGTGAAGAAGAAGCTTGAAAAATTAATGAAAACTTCTAAGCTATTAATAGAGTTTATATAGTAGTATGGGAGTGTGTGTGTGAGGGATTAAATGTTGGGAAAAAAAAAGGATGGGCCAGATAACTAATTACTAATGTGTTCAGCAAAGTCAAGAAATTAATATGGTGACACATAAAATGGATCAACGTGGCAGTAACTATGTGCATGTAAAATGTTGCTTTGTATTATGGTCACTATCTATGACCTCTTGAAAATATTATGTGGTTGACGAACACAGCACCTGTGTTTAAATTGGGTCATGATATTACTCTAATTAAACGGTTTTATTTGGGGTCGACCCAGCTAATTAAGTTGAGGACTAATACGATAGATGTATAAAGTATCAAAGTTTGGTGGTAGGATTGAGTTAGGATTAACCAAATTATACATAGACTCGTTTCATGCAAAATGTTGTTTTATATTACGGTCACAATCCATGACATTCTTGAAAATATTATGTCTGGGTGAGGAGGAACACATGATCAATTATAATTAAAAATATCCATTTCTACGAAATTATTTTTTATTAAAGTATAGGTTAAATATGTTTTTGCTCCCTATAATTTTTTATTAAAGTATAGGTTAAATATGTTTTTGTTCCCTATAAATATGTCAACTATTCATCTTAATCTTTTTAAAAAAATACTTTGACTTTTAGTCCCCATATATTTTCAATCACCGACTTTGGTCCCTACTCTTAACAAAACATGAATGTTTAGAATATTATAAGAATCTCTCTGGAAAAATTATAATTCTTAAACAAAACATGAATTAAATATAAATTTTAATTTAAAAAACAAAAAAAAATTAATATCTTTCAAAAAAGTTATATTTAATTTATTATTTGAAAAAGAAATCTAATATCTAATATTTTTGGAGTGATTCTAATAATATTCTAAACATTTCTCAAAAAATTTATTCAAAAATATGAAGGCTACACAAGATTTGACATAAAAGTAAGGACAAAAAATGATAATCGAAATCTTTTTGGCGACTAAAAGTCAAAGAAATATTTTAGAGAAACTAAAATGTATATTTATAAGGAACAAAAATATATTTAACACTTAAAATATTAGAAAAATTAAAATGAAAAGTTAGTATGTTTATAGGTACGAAAAATTAGGGATGACAAAACAAGCCAACCGACCCTATCCTACCTTGTCTCGTAAATAACTCGTCTAAAAAAGGGACGGAGCGGGGGCAGGTCAACTAGAGAAGTAGAATTGTATATCTCAACCCTTCCCATTTTATGGCGGACCGGTAGTTGGCAGGTTGATCCATCAATGTATTTATTAAAAAAATTATTATTTGAAAACTTCACAAAAATAATGTATAATTATACAAATTTAAAATCGATCTAATGAAATATTAAAGTTATCATTCAAAATATATAGTTTATATCATCTAAAAATCAATAATAAATCAGTAAGACATCCTAAACAAAAACTTCATGAGTTAACAATTGACTAACAGTTAAAAACATGAGGATAAAATCATGAAACAAAAGTGATAACTTTAAATGAATTATTTTTCTCGACTATATGGAGGAAAATATTGAAAAATTTATTGTGACTTAAAATAAAAAGAAGTGAAAGAGAGAGTTTTGTTTTTTAATTTCAAATCAACGGCCAAACTCACCCCGCACTGTCACCGACCCGTTTTAGTGGGCTATGTGGAGCGGACATCCTACTAATGGTGGGTTCAAAATCTCAACTCATCCCGTCAAAAAAGACGGGTTAAATGTAACAGTCCGTTTTTCGTTAGGATTATTTTATTTATTTATTATATGTGTTTATTTGCTCGTTTGTGTGTTTGATTTGGGATTAGTGGGTTTTTAGCCTAGAAGGGTATTTTAGTCAATTTTTAAGACTAAGGGTATTTTGGTCATTTGGCAAGAAAGGGTAAATTAGTAATTTTAGAATGATTAGAGTTTTAGTGTTTTTAGTGAGGATAGTTATATTTACTAAGTTTTAGTAATTATTTTGAGATGGTAAAATGATGAGACGTTTAATGAGTTAAGTGTGTTACCTTTTATCACATTTTGGAGTTCATAAGGCAGAAATTGCTCGCTCCCAACTGAAAAGACCAAATTACCCCTGTGTAAGTTAACTCACACTACATGAGTTAACTAACGTTAGTGTAAATCTCTACGTGACAGGCAATCATATAGTTCTGGCAAAAGGCAACAAAATCAAAGTGCATAGGGTCATAATGTTGCAGACTTATTTAATCCATGCGGTGCTTGATTTTCACGGTGTTTCAGGATTAGAAACTATACAATCCTGTGATTCATGTTTCTAACTTTCTATTCACAAATAATTTAGCCACGACATATAGCAACACCCTTAACACAGTTATGCATTTTCTCAATTTTTAGATTGGGTTTGAATGTTAAACCCATAAATTGGATGATTTTGAAGAGCACTATTTTATTTTTATTTTTATTTAATGTTTATTAATAAAATGACAAGAAAATGTTACGGTGAAGGAAGAGTTCACCAAATTTTTCAAAGAGGATGTTAAATTTGGCTTTGATTAAGTTCCAGAGGTGAAAGGGGAAGAAGAAGAGTAAAAGTAAATGAGCAAAAACATGTATGTGCTTAGCGGTACTTAACTCCCGTAGATTTTTTTTTCCTTTCTTTGCATATATGGGCTTCGTGAGTTAACTCACGCAGGGTCAATTTCAAAATTTCAGTTGGGAGCGAGTAGTTTTTGTTGGGTAAAGAGCAGTTCTCTTAGAATTAAGTGGTAAGAGTTTTGAGGCCTATTATGAATATAGTTACCCTAACTCATTATTGAGGTATAAATAGATAGCTCATGGGAGAAAATTATGGTTTTGTCATTCATTCACACATTCTCACAAACAGAGAGGATATAGAGATTTGAGAGAGAAGTGAAGAATATAAGAGAAAGAGGAAGACTCATTTGAAGGAAAGTGAAGAGAAAGCTAGGAGTCAAGGAGTAGAGCGAAGATTTACTTAGCTTTTGAAGATTTGGGGTAAATGGGATAGGTTTGTTCATATAATCACTTATAGTCATGATTTTAGCTTATGGACCATAATTATTTTGTTTGATTTGTGAAAATTATGATTATGTGTGATGAAATTTGTGCTTATAGTTGATTTGTAATTATGTGTATATTGAAACTTGTGGAATTGAAGTGTTTATATGTTCAAGTTCATTGTTGGTGTTTGAAATAAGTTTTTTTTTTTTTTTTTTTTTTTTTTTTTTTTTTTTTTTATTTTTTTTTTTTGATTTTTTTGTGTTTTTTTTTTTTTTTTTTTTATTTTTTTTTTTGTTTTTTAAAAAATTTTTTTTTTTTTTTTTTTTTTTTTTTTATCAATTTTAGCTAAATTGTGTGAAACCCATGAATTTTGTGAATGATTATTGTTCAAACATGCTTCAAATCACTCATTAAATGTTTGGGTATGTTTGTATGTTGTTGGGTTTTAAATTTTTGGTGTTGTTTGTGAAGTTTGAATGGAACTGTGGACAAATGAGTTTTTGGTGAAAAATGTATACGATTTTGATTTTATGGTGAATTGATGATTTGAACTCATGCTTAAAAGTGTTTTGATGTGTCCTTAATGTTTGTTAACTGTTAACAAAGTTTGTGTAACGATTTTGGGGCAATTAGAATCAAAATGAGGATATTTTGGAGGTTTTGTTGTGTGTTCCCGAGAAGGAACCCATTTCTGGGTTCCCCTCTGGTGTGGCTCGCCATGGCGAGATGTGCATAATTGCACATGCAATCATGTGCATCTCGGGGCGTATGAGGTTGTTTTCGGACACCCCTAAGTGTTTCTTTGTATGTATTTGACTGCTGTTTTAACCTTAAAACCAACTAGAACATCATTTGAGTTGGATTAAAATGATTTTATGAATTTGAGATGAAACTTGGTTGAAAATGAACATGACTTGGAATTTGCCGAAACTTGATTTTCTTGAATAAAATGATGAAGTTATGATTTTTTTTTTTTATAACAATGAGCTGAGAATGATGATGTACAGTGTATGAGAGCTTAAGACTTGGTCTTGCTTTGAAAATAAGTTAATTATGAAAAATGGAGAAAATGAGACGAACTTGTGGATTTTTGAAAATTAAGCGGAATTGTAAAATGATAATGATATGTATGCACTACTGAGATGCTATGTGATATATGAAAATGATTTGTTGATGAATTTAAGCATGAATGCTTTATTTTAGTGAATTACTTGAAAATAAGTGATTTTCTAAAATGAGACGATTTTTGGTAAAACGATAGGATAAGTTGTGATAACTTGCAATTGACTTTGTATGCATGATAACATGGGGAAATAAGAATGAGACAATGTTTGATTGGTATGTAAAATGTTGGTTATCATGATGTGGTGAATTATTTGTCTTTTATGCGAATTATGCTTTGTGAAACGTTGTTGCTACCTTGAGGTGATACTTGTTGATGATGATTATGATGTTGAATATATCTTTTGTTGATGATGACTTGTTGATTATGTGGATGTAAACTCTTAATAATGCAAATGATGACTTTGGTGAAGATATTATATGATGAAGTGGGTTGTATAATAAGGTATTGTGAAATTCGCATTGTCGAGTCTTTACGTGTATGTCCATACATTCATAGTCATATATAGTCTATTGGGGAAGAACATAATCGGAGGGGGTTATGAACATAACTGGAGGGGATTATGAATGTAATCAGAGGGGATTACATAGTGGGCTCTTGATAATAGATATCTTTGAATCCAAAATTTGGTAAAATGTGTCGTGCTTGATTATGTGACTTGGTGAATATGTACATTGGTGAAATTTGATGAATGTTGTGATGATGTGAATTTGTGGACTTGTATATGTTGATTGATATACTATGACGGTGGTGTGATAGTATTTATGTGGAGTTATATTCTAGAAATGTCGAATATGTACATGTATTTATTTGAAATCATCGAATGTTGTTATCTGATTATGCTTATTATGTGGAACATTATTTAACCCCTAGTGGTTGTTTGGTTGACCGCCTCCCTATTTGTATGAATGGGTAGACGGCTTGCAGGATTGAGATTGCTTTACTAGTGAGTTGGTTGAGGATAGCGTGAAGCTACCTCTTTTCTCTTTTGCTCGAGTCTAGTTAGGCTCTGATTAGGATGTCGGAAGTTTATGTTTTATTTCATCATCTGTTGTTGGATTTGTTTGTGGAGATTATGGTTATGTATTTGAAACCTGGGATGAAGTGTTGAGATTTTTATTCACTCATGTATTGAGGATTATTACTTGGTGATGAGATATTATGTATGATGATTGTCTTCCGTTGGGAGTTTTTATGAAAACCATATTATGCATGTTTAGAAAAATGTAGACGTAGCATCTAAGCTCTTGATTAATTGAATTAATTGCATGATTTATTGCATATTGGTGTGTGTATGTCTGTTTGTGTGTGTGTGTGAGAGAGAGAGAGAGAGAGAGTCAAGTTAAAAGAGGTAGAGGAAGACTAGGCATGGCAATGGGGTGGGGTGGGGACGGATTTTGTCATCCCTGTCCCCATCCCCTAATCCCATATACTTACCTGTTACCCTACCTATACCCAACGGGGATGAGAAATTGAATCTCATCCCCGTCCCCAATGGGTTCGGGTATTCCTACCCCATCTCCGTCCCCGCAGTGAATAAATTTTTTTGATAAAAAAAGAGTTTTTTTTAAGCTTCAATGACAATATTGTAGTGCATTATCCAACAATTTGCGTCCATTTTAACATTTACTTACCGAATAATTTGGTTGCTCCTTTAACTATCAATGAAAGTTCTTTATATCATGACAATTATCAAACCAAATAACATGGCATGTCATTATCAACTTCTTCAACAAAAACAAAAATATGACCTTTATACATTCGGGTAGAGTTTGAGTATGTGTTCGGGGTGGGTAGATATATCCCCGTTACCCGTCCCATACCCGTATATTGAAATCGGGGAAAACCCAAACCCAGTCAAATCGGGGAAAACCCGTCAAATCGGGGTTGGTTTGGGTGGGTACCCATGGGCACGGGTTTTGTTGCCATGCCTAAGGAAGACCTATGAAAACTATTAGAGAAACCATTAGAAATGATTTGAGCATGTAGAGAGAAGACCCGTAGATGCCATTGTAAGAAGAGTAGATCAAATGGAGGATAGTCAAGTTAAAAGAGGTAGAGGAAGACCTATGAAAACTATTAGAGAAACCATTAGAAATGATTTAGAGTTCTTTGGTTTATGATAGAACACTATGGTGTAATTTGATCTATGTAGCCGACCCCACTTGCTGAGATAAGGCTTGGTTTTTGTTGTTGTTGTATGGTCTTTTCGACGTCATATAATAAATGAAATGAACCACAATGATATAGCTTTGTTAAATAAAAGACTATTTTAACGGGAAAAAAAAAGCAAATTAAAACCTAAAATAAAAATAGAGGATTAGAACATGATTTAGTCCTTAAGACATAATTGTAGATTGACATAGTTTGATAATTTATGCAAAGTTACTTTAAAAATAAAATTATGCAAAATTACGCACACAAAAAAGTTGGTGTACAAAAAAAAGTGGCAAGATTCAAGACCCAGCTCACAGTTCCAACTTCCAAATATACCTTGAGCTCTCAGTACTTTGTAACAAATCTTCCCATTCCCAAGCTCTCAGTACTTGAAACACCAAAAATAAAATATATTTTGAATTGTGTAGACTCCTACTACATTTGTTAATGCGATTATTACACAGGCACATTTTTATGACACCTTGAACGATATACAAATATTAAATGGAAAATTAACTAAACCATAAATTCGCATATAACAAAAATTTAAAATAAAGATAAATTGTGTATTGTGAATCCAAACGCTGAGACACTGCTTCATGTGTAGGGATGGCAATTGGACCCAGATATGATGAGCACCTGCAAAAAATACCCGCTATGGATAGGGTATAACCTCACTTTAACGGGTATAGACTTGGGCATGGGTAATTATCCATAAATTTGAATGGATATGGGCACGGGTATGGACACTGTACTACCCAGCCATGCAACCCGCATATATGTATTTATATAATATGATAAATAATTTATTTATTTTTGGTGCACAATTAATTAATTTATTTAACTATTTAAGCCTAAACCTAAACCTAAAAAAACTTAATACAGTAACCCTACCCCCCTCATGCTGCGTTGAATTTCTGTTACAACTTCTTTTTTTTGGCTATATACTACGATTCGTACTATTTATGAGTTGTTTTGAAATTTTTTGGATCATAGTTTTTTTCAATTGTGTTGTTTTTTATTGTCTTTTCATAGTTAAAGTGCGGGTAATAAGTGCGGGTACGAGCACTTGGATGCCCATAGGGTCATAGGGTATGGGCACTAAAGTTGTTGCCCACGAGGGTATGGGCTCGGGTACGGACATTTTTTTATAAACACGGGTATGAGGATGGGTATTATATTGGGTACTCATTACCATCCCTATTAAGGTGTTATATATGCTCCTCCTTTGATCTGTCTGTTATACAATGGTTGAAATAAATCATAATTTCAAAGGAAAAAAATAATATTAGAAGAGGCTGTGACAAAAGCAGACTGAAAGAGACTGTGATAGAAACAGCATGAAGCACAACAAAATATGTACGATGTTTCGCTCTAAGGTTAAAATTCTCTGCAACGCAAGCCATAAAACAAAACCATTTATGTGGCCACAAATACAGAAAGAAGAAACTGTGACATAAAAACAGAATATATAATGAAAGAAGAAAATTCAGGATGGGAACAACTGAGTGCGCAATAATAAAATTATTCATGTATTCCCTTCTTTGTACTTTCATAATATTCTTTAACAAGTTTACCTCAAAAAAAATATTCTTTAAAGAAATTCATATTATTAGGAAAAGCAAATATCCAAATTTGCAAAGTTGTCTATCTTTTCATAATATTCCTTAAAGCAATCAATCTTGCATAAGATCAAAAGATGTAGCGAAATCGTAAAACATAAGATCGAAGGACCTTGCCCAATTAAATTTGTAGGATCGAAAGGGGCAACAAGATCGTAAAACATATTCCTCAACAAAAAAAGATCGTAAAACATAACATAACTATCAATATCGAAGGATCCTACCAAAAATAATAATAATAATAATAATAATAATAATAATAATAATAATAATAATAATAATAAGAACAACAACAACAACAACATATACATACACAAGATCGTAAAACATAACATCACAATCAAGATCGAAGAATCCTACCAAAACTAATAATAATAATAATAATAATAGTATATACATAAACAGTAATACTAGAACAGGGGTATTTTTTCGTGAAAAAAAGGGGACGTGGTTAGAAAAAGGGGTGTGGTTAGAAAAAGGTTAGTTATTTTCATAAAAAAATAATGAAGTGTCCTTTACACTAATTTTGGGCCAAGCACCCAAGCCCATTACAGTTAATTGAGGTTCGGGATGTTTCTCTTCATACGAAGGGATTTGTTGCTGCTTGAAAAATAAGCTTCATATATTTGTATTAGATGAATTACACAAAAGGGTCGGATTAGGAGATAATGGTAGCAACAAGGAACACTGTGCTCATTTAAAGATTGTTATCCAAACAAGTTAGGCCAAAAATAGGAGATGAACCAGAATATGTACCAAGGACTGTAACAAAGTTGAATGAAGCAGATATTAGCTTTGAGAAAGTTCAAGGTAGAAGCTATTTGGGCATAAAGTTTAACCAAACCCCAATCCTTGGCTGGTTTTTGTACGTAGGTTCCTTACCATTATCTGAATGTTTCAAGGAATCAAGGCTAGGATGAAAATGCCACATTTAAAAATAGACCAAGTAACTAAACTAAATGTGTTCTTAGGAACTTCATTTTATTGGAAAAATGTCACTATCCTACCAACCTTTCATATGCAATTAAGTTTCTCTAATTGACTCTTCGATTCATATTTATAAAGATGTGGAGTTGTTGGTTGACACAGAAACCATTGACCATGATTTTGTGTTTTATTCCTAATCAAATTCTACCGAGTTCTAAATTCTAATGTTTGGAAGGAAGCTATTGCTTCATATGAAAAGAAATACTACTTTGTTGATAATGCAAGGAGTGTCTTACATTTAACAGGGACAAGCAAGCAAATCAAGAACAAGCAACAATAACAAGCAAAAGCAGCAGCAATAATCATTAACAAGCAAAAATAACAACATAAATCAGGAGCTAGCAAAATTACAACAGGAACAAGCAAATTGAACACAGGAACATGCAGAAAAGAATCAAAGAGCAAGCAAATTGACCTAAAATACAAGGAAAAAGCAAAAAACAAAAAATAGCAACAAAGAGATCAAAAGTGATTTGCATGGCGAGAAGTGAAGAGAAAAGAGAGATTCACGTGTTTTGGGTTCGCTGAACAGGACACATGTCCACCAGCTTATGGGAATTATAAGCCCAAGTTTATAAGCTTGTTAGGGGGGAGCTCATAAGTTCATATAATATTCTCTGATAATGAATTCCATACGCATTAATGCCAGCTGATAATCCTAAATAAGCCTAAAATAAGCCAATTCAAACATCCTATAGTTCATTCATATGTGGATTAAAACAAACATTACACACATATGCACATATATACACAACCCCATGCCAAAGAAATTCATAAAATTTTTATAGGCAAAAAGAATTTTGAATAAAAGGGGAAGAACCAAAGCACAAGATGTGCTTAAGAACACCGCCCAAAATAGGTTTATACAAGAAGATATTATAGTACTCCCCCACAAACAGCCCAAACAAGGAACTATATAATTGAAGTATAACCCATAAAAATGCCCAAAAACTGCATTGCTAGTTGGTACAGCTAAGAACTCCAGAAAGTAACTTCACATTAAGAATACAACTTAGACTTAGCTCCCAAACCTGAAAGGCATGAACCAGATTATGATCAGCATCAATGCAGATTATTTTGTAGACACGTTTGCAGGGCAAAAACAGAAATGGCCTTGAAAATCAAAACTTAGACAATGAACAAATATACCTTCAAATTCCAACTAGTTTGATGATTTGAAGATTTGCATATTTGCATATCACCGATCAGCAAACAAACCAAAATCATAAGAATATTAAACTCTGAACCATTATCTTCCAAGCTTATTGTACACCAAGTCTAAATCAATATCCCTTGTATATTTCCTGTATAAGTGATTTTTCTATTGCTGATCAACAAGTGATTTTTCCATGTCATATATAACTATATTTTCCATCTTAAAGAAATCACAAAATCTAGGAGCACCATAAACCTTCCATTCAGATGAAAATTCTAGTCGCATAATTGTTAATTACAACTAGCTTAGATTATATCTAGTGTCATGACTGAAAAAGTTTTGGTGAATTATCCCCCGCAAATATTTCCCTACTTGGGAAACTTCATAGATTGAGTAAGATGTTTTGGAAAATTAATCCCCTTCTTCTCCTTGTCATGCTACACAGGTAAGATGTTTTGATGAGTAACCAGCGTCAGTTATCCTCAGTCCTATTATTTCAAGCATTTTGTAAATGTCTGATGTATGGTCATGATCTCTGTCCCCAACTACAAATCGATGAACTCTATCCTCCACTTCAATCAAGCTCCAACCCGCAACTTTAATGGGAACTCTCTCAACCATTAATCTGCGAACTCTAACTACATCATCCCATTTTCTTGATTTTGCATAGATTCCAGCTAACTGCACATAATGACCATCATGAGTTGGATCCATCTCTATCAACTTATTCCCAATCTTTTCTCCCATTTCGACAAACCCATGAATCTTACAAGCATCAAGTAGTGTTGCCCACATTACAGGATCCGGTTCAACACTCATCGTTTCAATCAACCGAACCGCTTCATCTATTAATCCCGCACGAGCAAAAAGATCAACCATGCACCCATAGTGCTCCATCTCCGGTGGAATGCCATAAACATCCACCATTAACTTAAAGTAATACCTTCCATCACTAACCAAACCAGCCCTACTACAAGCATTTAAAACACCAACAAAAATCACATTCACAGGACTAAAACCCTCACGTATAAACTCACGAAACAACACAAGTGCTTCCTTTGCACGATCATGCGAAGCCAACCCACAAATCATAACAGTCCAAGTCCAAATATCCCTCTCCATCATTCCATCAAACAAACCTCTCGACTCCTCAATACACCCACATTTCGCATACATATCAACCAAAGCAGTTCCAATCGCAACACTTATCCGAAACCTCAAAGACTCAATAGTCGAATGAACAAACCTCCCCCACCCTAACAAACCCAACTGAGCCGAAGCAGAAAGCAACGTAACCAATATAGATTCATTCGGTCTTACTCCTCTCCCTCTCATCAACCTAAAACACTCCAACCCATCTTCCAATTTCCCATTTTGAACATACCCCATTATCATACTACTCCAAGAAACAACATCCCTCTTCGGCATTTCATCAAACATCTTCTCCGCATCTTTCACCTCGCCTTTCCTAACCAAACCAGCCAACATAGAATTCCAAGTAACAACATCACTACAAACCTCATCAACCTCTTCCTCAAACACCCTCTTAGCATACTCACTCAAATCAAAACCTTCAAAGTAAAAATGAATAAGCGCGTTACGAACAAACACATTGCCCGCGTAACCAAGCTTAACAACATGATCATGAACTTGAACACCTGAAACAATATTGAAACATTCTTTTCCTTTCGTGCACGCGTGAAGGAGGAAGGTGAATGTGTGTTGATTAGCGTTAAGGAAACGACGTCGCATTGAAGAGTAAAGTGAGAGAGAATTTGAAGGTGGTGAGTTTGATTTTGCGTGAATGCGAATGATGGAGTTGAAAGCGAGAACTGTTGGTGAAGAAATGGAGTTGAAAATGGAGAGAGAGTAGTTGAGAGGAGAGGTAGAGAGAGAAAGTAGAGAGAGAATGTGAATGGTGAGACGTGATTGGGATTGGCCTGAAAGGATGATTTTTGCATGGGTTTGTTTGATTTGGTTTAAGGTTGGTTGTTTTGGGAGGGAAGGGAAAATGGGTTTGAATTTGTTGGAAAACTTAGACATAATAGACATTGAAGAAAGGTGTTTATGTCAATGGAAATGGGTTTTGAAAAACTTAAACTTAGACATATACCTATTAGGGGTATTCCAAAACAATGTTTTTTTATAGAGGTAAATAAAAAAAAATTACGAGGAAAAAATCGGAAATGACTTATATTATAGCCACAGAGATAAAACACTATTAACTCAAAAAGGTATATGATTGACCACATACGACACTTAAGTCTTTTTTTTTTTTTAATTGATTAGGTTTAGGTCTTGAAAATTCGTTCTAGTCTATTCTCATCCCACACAGAATTAAAAAATTGTAATTAATTGTATTTGAAAAGAGAAATTAAGAATTATTTTACAAAACAGCTGTGCTATTTCACGCGAAAGAAAACGTCCCGAGCTTATCCCAAAATCACCAGCAGCCAATCACAATAAAGCTTGTGCGGAATTCACGGAAGAGAGAGGGATAAATCAGCATGAGAGAGAGAATGAAATAGCCTTCGGGAATCTCTCGGGACAGTTTTTATCGGAATGTTTAGCATTTTTCTTTACAAAATTATGCTTCATTGATTGTATGGAAAAAAATAAACTAAGGAATTGAAAAAAATTGACATTTTTTTAATGACAAAGTAATAAATAATATATTATATAGAATAAAGCCCAACAAAATAGTAATTGTTATAAAATAAACTAAATGACAAGATAAAAATAGAGAAGATGATCGAAGATGATCAAAGATATACAAGATGAGAGCTTTTACTCAAAAAACTCTTTTTATTTTCTAATTTTTCTCTCTTCCACGCTCTCTTTCCTCCCTCCACGTTTGTTTCCTCTCTCCCCAGTGTGCACAACCAAGATATAAAACAAGAGTACATGCATGTAGTTTTGTGCACAACCAAACTATAAAACAAGAATACATGCATGAATTCTCTGAATAAACAAGAAATATTGAGCCAAATGGTATGAAAAGTATCTTCATCGTTAACAAACAAAATATAATAATTGATTGCTAAAAATAAAACAAAATATAATAATTGATTTCCAATTCAGTAAAAAAAAACATCCAACACAATATTTATTTTTTTTATTTTGATACTTTTTTTTTTACTTTCCTAACCCAAATTCAAATTACTACGATCCATTTCTCTAAGAAAAAGTGTTAATAAATATGATTGACTGTTCAAGTTTAACATTATATAATTGGAATATAATATATATTATTTTTTAACGAGTCTAAGGGCAAAAATCGCACATAATATGGTGAGAAGTGAGAAATTGCGGGTTTGAACCCGCACGCTAACATATAAAATATATATAGAGCATTTACCTTTTGAGACATACTAGAATTGAAATTCATTTTGTGTGGGAGAGACTTTGATGTATCAAGTTTATGGCTGCAGCTGTGTTTGCATTCATCTTCTTTGTTTCCATTGCTTCCATAAACGGACAAATAAAAACAAGCAATGAAGTAATAGCTCATCATGGAGCTGTTGCCACCGATGTCCGCCATTGCTCTAAAATTGGGATAGATGTTATCCGTGAAGGGGGTCATGCAGTGGATGCAGCTGTGGCTGCTGCTTTTTGTTTGGGAGTTGCCAGTCCAGGTTCAAGTGGTATCGGTGGTGGAGCCTTTATGCTTCTTAGGTTAGCTAATGGCGTAGCAAAGGCCTTTGATATGAGAGAAACTGCTCCTCTTCGTGCTTCTAAGGTAAAGTAACTTGCATTTAGTTTTCATTGATTATTGACGTATATTGAATAGAAAAGTGGTTTTAAATAATTTACACGGAAATGAAAAGAGTAAATGTTTTTCAGTGACCTAAAAGAATTTGGTATAGAACATCTGATTTAGTGACGAAAATATTTTAGTCTTCAAGTTGATCGGTTTAGCGACAATTTGCATAATCTTGTTCAAAATCGGTCTCAAAATGAATTTATTACTGAATTAAAGAGCATGTTTGGAAAGGTGTTAAGCCATGGTTTGTGTTAACGACATTAGCGACAGATTTGACATTTTCGGTCTTTAAATCAGTTTACTTTTAGTTTAATTTCTCGTCACTTCAAACCCTCATTTGAAATTTTCGGTCTTTTTCCAGGATATGTATGGTGGCAATACTACTTTGAAGTCAACAGGTGGCCTAGCAATAGCAGTCCCAGGCGAACTTGCTGGTCTACACATGGCGTGGAAACAACATGGTAAGCTTCCATGGGAGAGACTTGTTAAGCCAGCTGAGATAATTGCTCGTAATGGGTTTAGAGTATCGAAGCTCCTCCGCGATCAGATGGAAAAATCAGAGACAGATATAATGAACGACGAAGGTCTTCGTAGTGTGTTTGCACCACATGGAAAACTCTTGAAAGTAGGTGAACTATTTTACAATAAGAAACTAGGAAAAACTCTAAGAGTAATTTCTAAGTATGGTCCCAAAGCTTTCTATGGTGAACCAATTGGCCTCAATTTAGTTAAAGATGTTCAAAAGGCTAAAGGGATATTAACTGTGGAAGACCTCAAAAGATACACTGCTAAACAAAAGGAACCTATATCTATAGATTTTCTTGGATTAAAGCTCCTTAGTATGCCTCCTCCTTCAGGTGGACCTGCAACGATGTTGGTAAGTTGATTTGACATGAAGCTAACTAAATTCTTGCTAATGATTCTTTTAGTTATATTTCAAACTCGCGTATATCAATGGATTCGATAATCATTAAAGCTCATTGAGCACTTGATTTAACCACTAATTTTGTTGTCCCTTTAACCACTTTATGAGAAAATTTGTTTCATCGTAATTTAATTGCGGGATATTTTAGAATGTTAGCGTTGGTCAAATTTTTCTTAAAGTAGAGTATGATGTTTTTCGAATTCAGATTTCGTGCTGTCAATGATTGCACACATTCACACGGTCAACATAGATGGATGCCATTAGATCGAGATCAGACGGTTTAAATTTCAAAATTAGTGTTTTAGATTTCAAAAAATATCAAAATTTTCACAACAATATGGACTATCCGATCTCAATCCAACAGTCAGGTCACCGTTGTGAATGCATGCAATTGGTGACGGTAGGGAACCCTACTTCATGTTTTTCTAATGATTTTATCAATGAAAGGGCTTAGCCAATCTCATCCTTGTGTTACAGCTGCTGAACATTCTATCAAAATATAAACTTCCTTCAGACCTTTCTGGCGCCCTTGGAGTCCATAGACAAATTGAGGCAATGAAACATGTATATGCTATGAGAATGAATCTTGGAGATCCTGATTTTGTAAATATCACTAGACTTATTTCTGATATGCTTTCTCCCAAGTTTGGTCGAGCATTGAGAAGAGACATCAATGATAATAAGACTTTGAGCACTAATCAATATGGTGGCAAGTGGAATCAGATCAATGATCATGGTACAACTCATTTAAGCATAATAGATTTCGAGAAGAATGCTGTTTCCTTGACGTGTACCATAAATGCATTTTTTGGTTCAAAGTTCCTTTCACCAAGTACTGGAATAATATTGAACAATGAGATGGATGATTTTTCCATGCCTATGAAAAATGTGTCTAAAAATGTTCCACCACCAGCTCCTGCCAACTTCGTCGCGCCAGGGAAGAGACCATTATCATCCATATCACCAACTATTGCCCTCAAGGTTCTTTCCATGTTTTAAAATAATAGTTTAAATATGTTTTTAGTCTATGTAAATATACAATTTTTTATTTTCAGGATGGAGAAGTGAAAGCAATAGTAGGTGCAAGTGGAGGGGCTAACATTATTCCCGGAACAGCAGAGGTTTTTATGAATCACTTTGTCCATGGAATGAAGCCGTTTTCTGCTGTCACGGCTCCAAGGTTCTATCATCAGGTATAGCATCATACATTTGTTCTCATTGCATTTTTTAGTAATAGGAGGACTAAAATCGTTAATCGGAAAAAATGCATTTACGCATACTTTTCCTAACCAATCCATCACTTAACTGATTAGAAACTAACCATTTAGTTATTTTTCGCAGCTAATACCAAACTGGGTTAGTTATGAGAACTGGACAACTCCATATGGTGACCACTTTGAACTTCCTGCTGATATCAGAGAATTCCTTAGAAGCAGGGGCCATGTCCTAAAACCCTTTGCTGGTGGGGCAATATGCCAATTTATCGTTACAAACGTTTCTGACCATTCTGGAATAAACAAAGGTATTGGAAAGATTGTGGCCGTCAGTGATCCGAGAAAGGGTGGTTTTCCTTCAGGCGTTTGAGACAATTCCTTGACATTGAAGTCTCCTCATATCTCATCTGCAAGTTTAATTTTTCTTTTCAAATGCTTTCTCTCTTTAGTCCCAATGGCTGAACTTCATGAATGGGAACAAATAAATGTGGTTTGTTTTTTTTAGAGGATAAAATAAATGTGGCTTGATATGTACTTTTAGTTTCATTGATATGGCACACGATACTCAGATACCTGATGACTAAATTTGGCAAATACACCTAACCGTTCTTAAGTAATAAAGTAGTAAGTAAAACCATCCTCACTAGGATTGTTGTTTCAACTAAGCTACTAGCTATACTCATAGCAAGATTATACATGCTTTACGTGTATAAGGTTGTTATAGTGGGGTCTTACTCTCTCATAGGAAAGTGAAACATAAAAGAATTAGCATTCCTAAATTGTCATCTAAAGGCTCCAACTTCATCTATAAATCTTAGTACATCACATACCCTTTCTTACCTTAGCAGTACTACAAATGGATAGCTCCATGTCATCTACCTTACCAAGGCGAAAGAATAAAGTTTATAATGCAACGTTCGAAAAAGAGTGACTATAGGTGTCAGCTCAGGATCACCGTCTGCACCCCTATTTCTATGTTCAATTGAAATTCCCTAGGTATGCCACACTCTCTAGGATTCCTAAAGGCATTAAGACTTTTGCATATACAAATTAAACCCTAAAGAAATAACTGAATAAAAGACTCAAATTAAATTGATCCAACAAACAAATAGAGGTTCATCTTAGAAACCTGCCCAATTAGGGTTTAGTTACTCATGGTAACCAAAGACAAATTACAAAATAAATAAAACATACTCTAAAGACAAAGGTTGATGAGAGACTCCTCCCTTGATGCTTCTAGAGCTTGCCTTCCTCTTAAACTGCTTCCTTCTAGATAAAAATTTGTAAATGAGAGGAGTTGTATTCGTAGGTTGATTTCGAAGTGGGTTTAGGCTGAAAAGCTCCTAACGCGCTTTGCGTGTGCGTGCAAACACAATGTTGTTTTTCAGCACTATTTTGCACACCCCCTGTGGCAGGTGACGACAAACCTGGGTTGTGTCACACTTGTTTTTAGTGCGTTTCTTACTTTTTTCTATCTTTTTGAGTGATTTTTTTCCTTTTAAACTTGCTTTTGGATTTGAGACAAAATTACCTCGACTTTTAATGTCTTTAGAGATCACTTAAATCTTCATACATTGTCTTCCCAATTCTTCATAAGGTGTTTTGCTTTGCCGAATTACATGATTTTTAAATGAAATACATAAAAACACATAAGAATTGCTTGGTTTAGGGAAAACTAGAATTACATGACTCAATATGAAAACATTACAAAATGCCCCTTAAACCTTAAACAATTGTTTTAAAACTCCTCTAATTTAGGTCAAATGAAAATGAAAATGACTGAAAAATATGCTGAAAATAACGTAAGATGACCTATCATAAATATCATATGCTCAATGACCGGAATGTGATTCTTTTCGGGCTCCTCCCTCATATCATGGACAACCAAAAAGCATGCTATTGGTTTTTGGTGGTTGCAGAGGTTTGAACCCAGACCTTGCATATTTTATACATTGTCCTAACCAACTGAGATAAGTTCACGAAGACAAAGCATGCTATTGTTTGTTGATCCGCTTGTGAAACTGAGTATTGTGCCCTTGTTCCTACTATACATGTGAAATTCAATGATTGCTTTATCCATTGAAAGATCTTCATGTCACAACATAAAAAATTCATGCCTTACATTGTGATAGTTAAAGTGCACTCCACATTATTGGAAAGGAAAATGTTACATAGACACTCTTTATTCCCATACACCTTTGTACACCCCATGCATTGGGAAGAGACAAGATGAGATGAAAGAGAAAGTGTGCTTGTGTGGGGTTCATATGACCACGTGTCCGATTTTTGTGTGGGTGTCCAAGGGTGTATTGCCACTTAAGGATGTCTATGTATCA
>Ga0228711_1005017_pt1 | contig 20205 bp, 17 predicted proteins | sample MedpolnodulmetaG_2_FD_177996 | JGI IMG/M metagenome (GOLD analysis project Ga0228711, IMG submission 177996) | Root nodule microbial communities from Medicago polymorpha collected in Santa Monica, California, United States - brown nodules | ecosystem: Host-associated > Plants > Roots > Nodule... | reverse complement strand
ACCCTCTTAGTGTTCTAATGGGCTCACAACATTTATAAACCAACCCCCAAGGTTCCTCTCTACTAACGGTTAATATAATAATAACAACGATCGCTTACCGGTTATAAAATAAATCACCACTACCCGCTAGTAACTTACTAAATAATGGTTCTCAGTCGAAACGTCAAAAATAATCCTCGCCATAATTACTAACTTACCCTTACTCTCAAAATGACCAAAATACCCTTCTAATACTGAAATCCTATTAAAATACACACAAAACAATTAAAATTAAATCTAGAGAAAATCGGGTTGTTACACGATGTCATTGAGATTTTGACAAGGTTGTTTTAATAAATAGTAACTTTACTCTATTTATACTTTAATTGAAGTGTGACATTCCGTTTTACGTTGAATACTCTGATTATTTGTATTATTTACATTGTTGGGAAAACGAGGTGTTACACCTGCACCTTTTCAGCATACTGGTCCTCAGTAACCACTTCGTTGTTGCATACATGGTCACCAGTAACCATTTCGATATCAGTTCTTTGGCATTCAGCAGTCACTTTAGGTTCAACAAAGTTTCCAGCAATAATTTCTCCAGAAACTTCAACCACATTCACATCTGCTATGTCAACATACAAAGAATTTGCCTTTTTGAGAGGATCAACATAAACCTTCATAGGCTATTTTGATTTGTCTCCAAATTTCAGCCTGCCTTCATCAAGTGCTTTCTGCACTGAGTCCCTGAAAAGCACACAACGAGATTTATTATGACCTAAGAAACCATGAAACTTGCAAAACCCTCTCTTTTTACGTTGTTCTATTGGTGGCATTTTAAGACCTTTTGGCACTACTGTTATGCCTTCAGTAACTAAAAGGTCGAAAATTTCGTCACACTTTTTTACAATTGAATTGCCTCAACATTTTACATGCATAAGGAGGGCCAGGTTTTAACTCTGCGAGATTTATTTCGCTTTCTTCGACAACACTTGACACAATGTCTAAATCTTGGTCGCTGTCGTTAGCGTCGACATAAGAGACTTTTTCTTTTTTACTGAATCTACTAGTCCTGGCTTTTTCAGCCTTAAGCCTTTCGACTTGACAAACTTTATCAGCCAATTGTGCCATATCCCTTAAGTACTGGGTATCTAAATTCTTTTGAATAGAATAGTCTAGGTCACCAGCAGCCATTTCGACTAATTCATGTTCAGGCACTTGGGTGAAACACGTAGCCTTAAGGAGTCAGAATCTATTCAAAAAATCATCAATAGATTCCGACATTTTACATCGAACACTAGCCAAATCTTTAAGACTAATCTTTGATTGGCCTATGTAGAATTGTTCATGAAATGCCTTCTCTAATTGACTCCAAGTAAAGATGGATTGTGACGGCAACGTTGTAAACCAAGTGAACGCATTTTTAGTTAGAGAACTTGGAAAATACTTCATTTTAAAATTCTCATTATTTGTTATATCTCCTACCTCCGTCAAAAAATGGGCAATGTGCTCGGCAGTGGATTCATTAGTTTCCTCACCAAACTTAGAGAATTTCGGGATTTTCCAACCCCTAGGCAATTCTTCAATTAACACATATTCTGATAAGGCCAACACAAAATTGGCCTATGTAAACCCATATTAAAATCATTGTGGGTCAAAAGGGCTTCAACTATGTTGGCTATATTATTTCGACCTTCCAAGTTATTTTGTTGGGCTTGCCTAACTATTTACTCGACATCTTGGTTTCTGTTAACCAATATTGGGATCCTTTCGGGTACCCATGGTGCCTGTGGTTCGACCACAGGCTGTTGCACTGGGTTCACAAGAACAACATTATTAAGCTTTTCTTTGGGTCCACAGGAGCAGCGCCAAAGAAATTGGCAATTCGCTCCATTTGGGCAGATAGTGCCTGGTAACGATTATTGGTATCTTGGATTAAAGGGTTAAACATTGTACCAATTTATCGGGTCAACATATTGACCATGTCATGGTTACTATCTTCCATTTTTTTTTCTTAACGCCATTAAGTAAGTGTTGGTCAATGATTGTTGAGCATTTCGAACAGGAATGTTCACTCCAGGATCAAAAAGTGGATGGAGTGTTGCGTTCAAATTTTCAGAAAAAGCAAACAAGTTAGTCTGAAGGCCTTCCATATAAGACGCTGGCATGCCATATGATTGATTCCTATGGTTTACTGGGTTGAAGTTCCAAAATCCTTGGCTTGATTGGCTCCCAGGATTTGCATTAGATTGTGTAGCCGCAACAGTAGATGAAACCACCGCAGGCGAAGACGGTGAAACAATTGTTGGAATCGTTGTTCCAAATGTCGCCGACGTACTCACACCACTAGTTGGTATTGCTTGTGTAGTTTGTTGTGTACTCTGCACATTAGACATCGCTTTCGACGCAGTAGCAGTAGTTGATGTTGTAGCATTAGGATTTGAACGTCCCATCTCTGGAAGTTGTCTTTTACTTCTCAAGTGCATACACAATACAAATCACAAGTTTTGAAAGAACAAATTTCAAAGAAAAATTTAAACAAAAGCACAAACAGTCCCACTAGGTGTGCCAATTTGTTTACCGTGATTTTTGGTAAACAACCGCTGGTTTAAAATTAATTACTAGCAAGATCAACCAGTAAATCTTTGGAACATATTGTGTTTGTTATATTTTCTAGAAATTGATGAATGTTCTTTACATTCTTACTAAAATTATGATGATAACCATGGAATTTGATGAAATCAAACCCGTCGAAGTTATTTCCAGTAAAATAAGACGAAACATAGTTAAAAGAAACAAGTAAATTGCAAAGGAATTTAAGGAGATAAACTTAAATTGCATTGATTGTGTAACGTCCCAGATTTTTAATCCAAGACATTACTTAAATATATTTATTATTCGGGAAAAAGATTTTTTTCAACGAATATAAACTTACTACAATTTTTTTTAAAAAAATAATCATTTTATTGTTGAAAATAAATAAAATGAGAAGGTAAAGTCAATTCATTTATTTCTTAATAGAGTACATATCAATTTAATAATAAATTTAAGGAAAATATTTTAAATTAAAAATACAATTAGAAAATCCAATTTTGTCCCTATGCACGCTTTCATCACACATAAACTTCATATTTCATTCTTTGGTACCTACAACATTTTATTAATATAAGGGTCAATTTCCGTTCCACATGGGATCATCTAAACTCAAAAAAATGCCATAAAATAATAATAAAGATACTCATCAAGCAAAAAGAATAAAAAATGGGCAAAAGAATAAAGTACACAAAAGCTATTTTGTAAAACTTTATGCACGAAATGCATGATATGCAAGACTCAAATGATCCGGATATTTGTCGTGTTAACGCACACAACCACGACTAATAGAAGAATGAACCACTTAATGTTTCCTGTAAGGCCGTAACCCAATAAAACTAGACCACTAAATGGTCTCTGCAAGGCCATATCCCAAATAAAACTAGATCACTAAATGGTCTCTGCAAGGCTGTAGCCCAGATAAAATTAGACAGCTAAATGGTCTCTGCAAGGCCATAGCCCAAATACTCCATGATATGCTATGTGACTCAATGTCGTCAACAAAATATCCAAAAATAAGACATTATCCACTTTTTCTTAAAAAAGAAATTAAGTGTGTTAGATTGATTTTAAAGTTTTTAGAATGAGGATAATCCCAAGATCACGAGACATACGTCAGGGATATGAATTATCCGAGTGCGAAAAGCCATACGTTAGATCGACCCTTTTTCATTCTTTTTATTATGAGAATATCTTAAATTAATAGTTAGGATAATCAGGGATAGTATTATCCAGGTGCGAAAAGTCGTACATCTGATCGACCCTTTTTCACAATGTTTATTATTAAAATATCTTAAATTAATAGTGAGGATAATCCCAAGATCACGAGACATACGTCAGGGATAGGAATTATCCGGATGCGAAAAGTCATACGTCAGATCGACCCTTTTTCACTATGTTTATTATTAAAATATCTTGAATTAATAGTGAGGATAATCCCAAGATCACGAGACATACGTCAGAGATAGGAATTATCCTGGTGCGAAAAGTCATACGTCAGATCGACCCTTTTTCACTATGTTTATTATAAAAAACATCATTTATGATTCACCAGATAGTCCAAAAATGAAAAGAAAAGTGAAGGGGTAGAAGATAGGAGAATGCATTTATGAAAATGAATGAATGAGAATGCAGTAAATACACAAGTAGGTAAATATGCATAAAAATAAATAAATAAGGGTATTGTTAACCAGTGCCCCGGGGCACTCATTAAGGAACTAAAAGTAGAAAGAAAAGTCAAGTTTCGCATTAAAACAACACTTTTTTAACTTTCAAAAAGTAGAATACACAATTTCCAATACAATATTTCCTTTTATAATTCCTTAACCAGTGCCCCCAGAGGCACGGGGGCATTGGTTAACAAGACCCTTGTTCAAATAATCACTTATTTACATAATACATTGAAAATGACTTATAAAAATAAGCCAACACAAAAGAAAAGAAAATCTGAAAAGATCACCTTTGTTAGTGCAAAAATTTGACTCAATAAGCTTAAAGAAGCTATTGTTCAAATAATCACTTAATTACATAAGTTAAAAAGCAAATGAATAAATTAAAAATGACTTATAAAAATAACCCTACAAAAAAGTAAAGAAGATCTGAAAAGATCACCATTGTTAGTGTAAAGATTAGATTCAAATGCTTAAATAAGCACTTGTTCAAATAAGCACTTATTAAAATAAAAAAACTTATGAAAATAAACAAACATTTGAATACAGGGTTCTAAAAAGAAACAATTATTTAAATAAAGTATTTTGAAAAGAACACTCTTTGAGTGCATGAAATTTGACTCAAGAGCTTAAATAAACACTTATTTGAGAAAAAACAATTAAAATAAAGTCACAAAGGGGGTTCAGATTTGAAAAACCAAAACCCAAGGCCCACCCCCTTCAAAATAAAAAAATCAACGAAAGCAAAAAACAGAGGTGGGGCCCATCATCGATCAATGAAAGCAAGAAAAGTCAACTCTTTCTTCACCAAATGCCTCACGCAGTCAGCACCATGAACAACAACATTAACAACTTCAAATAAAACTCAAAAACTCAAACGGGCCTCAAAATTTACAAATGAATATACCATCTTGCAAGATTTTTCACACTGATCATGAATCTATGTTTAGATTTCACAATGGAAGTTTGTACAGAGAAAAACATAAACAACAACTTCGAATAAAAAAAAATCAAAAACCCAAAAACAACGATTTAAGCAAATCTAAACAATGGAAATGCTTCATAACACTTCCAACAACATAAATATACCAAAATCCACCGTGTTTGAGCCCCGAATTGGTGCAACCAATTCCAACCTTTTCTTAGCAATGATGAGTTTAGGATTCAAGGTTCGTAGTGGTTTTTCTTGTGTTTTTGAGTGTTTTTGATCTTTTGAGAGTGTTTAGAAGCTTTGGATTGAAGAAAAATGAAGGTTTATGGTTATTTGAAGATTTTTGTTTTTTTGAAGAAAATGGTGATTTTTTTCTCTCTCAATTTCCAGCCTTCTCTTCATCTGAGCTCATGGGGAATTTATAGAGGGAGTTACTTGTTGATCAAGTGTGGAAAATTAGGGTAATAGTGGTTGAGGAAAGGGCAATATGGAATTTTTGCAAAAATGAGATTTTTTTGAGATTTTTTTGTCATGCCTTTGGTCACGGGTGATGAGGTGTATGAAAATGATGAATTGTAGTGTGTGAGGATGGTTCTAGATACTCAAATTGTGGTGAAGGAATCAAATGAGAGTGAAATGTGCATTTGGAATGAAATTGTCAAAGTTATTTTTAATTTTTTTAATTTGAATTTTGTGCTATTGGAAACACAATCGGTGCAAATTTATGATTGGAAATGATATAGAAATGAAATGAATCAAAGTTGGAATTTTGGGTGTGATGGAATTGGGTTTTTTTTGAGAATGAAGTAACAAAATAAAATATGAATAAAAATAAATAAAAATGTGAATAAAATTAGAAATTTGAAGCTACCTTGTAATACAAGTAGCTAATGTGGGAATGATACTCATGGAAATGCATTTAATGCCAAAAAAAAGGTTTAATGACTTTTTCTTGTGAAAAGTTGACTTTTGGTCAACTGTTGACTTTGGTCAAAGGTTGATTTATTTTGTAAAATTTTAAAAAACAAGAAGAAAGAATGAAATTTTTTTGGCTAGGTCAAAATTGGGGTTTGAACAACAATTTCTCTCACTCCAGACATTATTTAAAGGATCCAACCGTGAATGAAGATGCATACACAATTCTACACTGACGGGCTTTGTGAAAACATAAATGAACTAAAATTCCATCAAGTAGGGCAAGAAATAAAATAAAAGAATATATACGCAAGGACTTACACGACTTTCAACAAGATGATATGTTAGGGGTGTATTGTTGAACTTAGAAATATATCGAGATGAAAAATGAGATACGCAAATGTTATGATTTTTTTTTTTTTGAATGATTGTGGACTTTGAATAATATGATATTGTTGTGAGCGAGTCTAAAGTGTCTGAATTTCGGATTGAACCACTGTAGCGGTAGTGGCGGTTTAGCTGCAAGTTTTTCTTGCTCTAGTTTCGACCATAATCTTGTGTCTTAAGTGCATATGTTAATATGTTACGATGGAGGAACACGTAACTGGAAACGGTTACGAAAGAGGAGTTTCTAACTAAAAACATGTACGACATAGTGTAATTGTTTGAATCAATGCGAATCAATTGATGATCCCATTCTTCTAGTGTCAAATGTCTTGTCCAGTGCAGAACAGAGAATTGTTAACGATGGTTATCCGGTAGAAGAGATTCAGATGTGGTGGAGAGCGAGCTTCCAACGTGGAGGAAGGTGAGCTTTCAATGACATAGATGGAAAGCACTTTTACACTCAAATTAGTAAATAAAAGGCAAATTTTGTGCTAAAAAGTGGTGAATTGGGTGTGCGCATTGTCACACTGATATAGTCAAAGAGATTGATAACTGTCTCCATGAGCGTCGTCTTGAGAAACCATTAGCGAGGACTTCAACGATGGAGATTGTTTTATGGAGTGCACCTCTCCTTCGTACGCCTCTTGGTGAAGTGGGCTTTATGCTTGTTAGGCTGTCTTTGTAGGTTGAGGCCTAGTCCGAAACATAAACCATTTTCTTGCTTATAATAATGATAGAAGAGAGTTACTCATTATTACTTTGAAAAAAAAGTGATGAATTATAAGTCAGCTTACAATATCAATAAAAAGTTAATTTATCAAAGAGAATGTTATACTTACATTTGTCATTAAAACAAAGTGTCATCTCTCACTTGCAGTATATGGAGACAATGGAAATAGTAGCAAGACCAGGAAGAGCATAACTAACACGAAGATAACCTGCAAGACCATTTTCATTCATGTTTTTTTTTGTCTTTTATGACATTGTGGAGGATAGAATTGGAAAAGCATAATAAGTTGTATCTCTTCCATGTTTCTTCACTCATGTGGAAAGACTCTAAAAAGTGTGGGGGCCCACATGTTCTGACTCTCTCTTCTCTCTTTCTCATCCCTATCAAACAAGAGAATTGTTAGATTTCTCTTGAACTTCTCTCTCTTCAACCTCTTTCTCCCTTTTTTCTCCTTTACCAAACAGAGTGTTAGAGCCCGTTTGTTTTAGATTTAAAAAATGGATTTTTTGGAAATTTACTCAAAAATAGTAGAAGTTATTTCAAACTCATTTTGTATAAGTTAAAAAAAAGATTTTCACATTCACCAACTTAAATATTCATAGTTCGAGATTTTACATAGTAAAAATCACATTTTGTTCAAAATGACATCTTTCAAAAATGGAAGGGCACTTTCTATCTCTAGGAATACGCTCCCACCTCTCTCTAACCAATCCAACGTCTCACAACAACCAACTTCCTTTCTCCCATGACAATCCAAACCCTTTCTTCTTCGATGTAGATCTAACGCATGAGATGGTATGTCCGACCTTCACGGCGGCATCACCATCTTGTTTCCAGCTTGTGGTTCGTCTTCGCCTTCGCCGCCTTTTGCTCGCTTCTTTCGTCGTCGGCCTTTGAATCCACCGTCGTCAGTTGCGGTTTTAGCTGTGGTTGGATCTGTTCTGGTTGTCGTTGTTGACTGTTGTGGGTTCGGTATGGCTTTTGGTAGTGAAGACTAAAGGAGGTTGCGACGCTGCGCAAAGTTGGATTTGCATTTTTCTGTTTTGCTCTTCTGCCGTTTTTTCTTGTTTGTGTGTTTGTTTGTTTTTAGGTGTTGGGCTCCGGATTGTTTGTTTTGGTGCTCAGTCATGGCTGTTCCGATTCCGGTGACTACAGGTGGTGGCATCTCTTTCATCCACGATTAGTCCTCCTTCAACTTACTCCCGGATCATTCGTCGTCGTAAGGATCGTGGTGGTTGTGATTGTTCATGGCGGTGGTTGTGGTGGGTGCCGGTGGCCATGTAACTTCATGTGTTTGGTTTGTGTTTTCTTGTTCTTGTACAGCATAGATCGGGGGTGGTTGCAAGTCTGGACCTTTTTGCGCTGGTTGTGTTTCATTAAACCAGAAAGGTTCTAGTTCGTTTAACCCGAAAGGGTCTGGTTTCTGACGTATTGAACTCATCCATCGATCTGAGTTTTTACGTGTTGTTTGTTGAAAAGAGCATTTTATGCCTGCTGTTGATTCGGGGGGTTGTTGGCACTTGGATTGGTTACCGTGTTGACGACCAATCCATTCGCTAAGTTTAAACTATAACTGTTCTATGCAGATGTCCACTTTTCACACTTTTTTTGTAACTTGGTTTCGCGCCCGTACGCGGGTTCGCGTTAGTGTATTTTTGTTAGGATAAATTAGAGTTGCACCATTTGCACAGTTTTATTACGATATCCCCGTTTGAGTTATTCCTAGGTCAGGTCCAATGCCCCTCATTCTTTGTCTCTGTTTGTTTTTATTTAGGCCAAATACCTCCCCGAGTCCTTTAAGTTTCATGTTTGTTTCAGATAGATCCTTTAAGTTTCTAAGGTTTCACATAGGTCCTTTAAGTTTCGAGTTTGTTTCGGATAGGTCCTTTAAGTTTATAAGGTTTCAGATAGGTCCTTTTAAGTTTCAAGTTTATTTCAGATAGGTCTTTTCTATCAACCTCCGTTAAGCCAAAGTTGATATGTCCGTTAAGCCAAAGTTGATCTGTTGGGGAAAAAATTGATGCCAAGTGTCAGAAGAACCACCTCACCCACTTAACGGACATATCAATTTTGGCTTAACGGACAAAACAACTATGGCTTAACGGAGGTTGACAGAAAGGACCTATCCGAAACAAACTCGAAACTTAAAGGATCTATCTGAAACCTTAGAAACTTAAAGACCATATCTGAAACAAACGTAAAACTTAAAGGACCTAGGGAGGTATTTGACCTTTTATGTAGTATATTTTCTATTTGGCTTAAAAACAAAAAGACATCTTTTAAAAATGATTTTTATGAAAAGTTATTTTAAATAGCTTGTTTTTAGAGACTTTTTTCAAAATTTTAATATAAAATAAATTATAAAAAAATGATGAAATACTTAGAATAACATTTTAAAATAAATTATTTAAACGAATTTTTCATTTGAAGCTTTCCTAAAAAATTTCTTTGTTAAAATAATTATAACAAAAACATATTATACTATAAAAATATATTTAAAAAAAACTATAACAAATGGTTGCTAAAAAAAAATCTTGAACTTAATTTAGTGATAAAATTCATTAATCCACAGCTAAAAACAAACTTGTGACATTACTTCATTTATGCTTTTGTTGACAAAAAATAAAATGATTGTGAAGCAATTATTAATTGTAAGGTGGCGGTGCAATAATAACAATAATCCAGTAATATGTGTTGTTGTTGACGCGCTGAAAACATTTCAACTTTCAAGTTCAACTAAACACGAAACGCATCGTTTCAAACCAAATCTGAAGCAAACACAGTCTTTGTAATAACGTCCTCATCATCATCTTCACAAAAATAAAAACCCACCATTAATAATTTTATCCTAAGTTTTCTAAATCAAATAATAATGAAAAAATTGTTGTAACTCTCTTTTATCGTCGAGTTAATAATAAAGTCAATTAAATCCTATCCTTGTTGCTACAACCTCATCGATCGATTTAGGGTTTCAAAAAATGAGTAACCAGAAGAAGAAGAATTTTCAGATTGAAGCGTTTAAGCATAGGGTTGTTATGGATCCGAAATATGCAGATAAAACATGGAAGATTCTTGAAGATGCTATTCATGAGATTTATAATCATAACGCTAGTGGTCTTAGCTTTGAAGAACTTTACAGGTTCGGTTCATCCTTTTTTTTCGATTTTTTTTTTTTAATTTTTTTCATGATTATGATTTGTTTCTTGGTTTTGATCCATTTTTTTATTGATTTATTGTATTTGATGTGTGATTTTAATTTTTTTTGTTGTAAGAATTGAAGGTGATGGTTATAGGATTTTAGGTTTTTGGATTGGTTAAATTTGAGTTAGAAAGTAATTTGTAGCATTTCTTGGATTTGATTTTTGAAATGTTTGTTTAGTTTGTGATTGAAGTGGTTAATTTATTGAGTATATTTATGTGGAATTTGTATGATACGGTGTGATGAAAAAGATGAATTTATGTTCAATATGTTGTTGTTGCATTACTTGTACTACATAGCTATTAATGCATTTCGTTTCGTATAATTTCCTCGTATAAATGTATGGTCAATCTGGTATGATTCGTTTTGTAACGCTACAAAATGGCAAGTAAGAGAAATATCATGTGATGCTTAGCTTAAATTATGTGGATGTTGCATTGGATGTGTGATAAGACAAGCTGAATAGGATTAGAGCGACAATATTAGAGAGTTGAGGTAGCACCTATAGTAGAATATATGGTGGAAAATAGGCTTTAGGTGGTTTGGGCATGCAGAGAGAAGATTTATAGTAGATTATGTAATAAGGAGAGATCAGATGAAGGATAGTCAAATCACTAGAGGCAGAGCAGGACCTTGATCATTATGATATAATTTGATCTATGTAGCCGACAACACTTAGTGGGATAAGGTTTGGTTGTTGCTTTTGTTATTGCTTCTGCTTAGCTTAAATTTTTGTAGGAAAACTCATCTTTTCGAGTCAGTTTAGAATTTTTAGATAATGATAGGTTACTTGTGATATAAAGGGCCTGATGTTGTTCGTCAAAAAAATGGGGGGCCTGATGTTGAATCTGAGAGAGTTCTATTAGTGGGCCTCAATCAAGGAAAGTTCATTATTTGGAGGTTCTATAACCATTAACCGCGAGAAAATGAGTGGGTAGAGAAAATTAGGAAGTGCTAAGGCCGCTAGTTACTTGCAGCACTTAACGTACTTATAGGGGAAGAATGAGAAGAAAAAAGACAATGATTGTATTTGTCTAAGCCAAGGCTCCATTACTACTATTCAATACAGAATATTTTCATTTTACAATTTTCCGGAGTTCTATCAATTGGTTCAAACCTTCCAAATACTGTTGGGTGTTCAAAATACTACCAAAGATGACAAACAGAGTTGATTCATTGGAAGCTAAGCTCCTTTTCTGGAGAATTTTGTCAAACTCTCGTTGGTGAAATTCTGAAAAGCTGTTCTATTGGAACTGAGCAAGTCAATGTAGCACCATTCATCTGATGAGGAGGAACAACGGGGGTAGTGGTCAGGGAGGCGCTACCCATGAGAATGGAGGTAGTATTTCAGGAATAAGAGGTTCATTGTTTCCTAGCTAAGATCACCCAGAGGGGTATGGAATGACAGCAAGCATGGTGGACGTGCCCTTATTTGATGGAAGTGACCAAGGAGGATGGAGAACAAGAGCGGAAACTTACTTTGATTTGTAGAACACACCGTAAGAGATTATCTTAGGCTTTGTTTGCGAGTTTGGAGGGGAGGGGAAGGGAAGGCTTCGAGAGGTGGAAAATATGAGGGAAAATGGAGAAATCTTTCAATTTTTTTAAAAGAGTAGTTTTTTAGAGAAGGATAAATTAATGCATATGATTACTATATTTTTAATTTTAAAAATAATATAACAACATAGATTAAATTTGAAGAATTCATATAAACCCTCGAAAACCCCCCAAAACCCTCATGCAATACAATTTTTTAGTTCCCTCAAATGAGGAGGGTTTAGTACTATGAAGAAAAGTTAACCCCCCAAAACCCTCCCCTCCCATTTTCCTCTATTTCTTCCACTTGCTCATTCCTTTTTTTCCCGAGCCTTCCCCTCCCTTCTCCTCCAAACTCGCAAACAAAGCCTTAGGCGATAAGGCAACACGTGATGTAGAGACAGATATGTTGGAGATGTAAGAAGCTTGCTATACTACAGGTTCATGTTCTCAGGGAGGAGGTGCTAAAAGTGTTTTCGTAAAGTTTCAAAGGGGGTGTATCATAAGCATCTAAGCACTTGGGAAACCCTTTCTTAAATGCTAGATATTAAGGGAGAAGAACCAAGTCACACTTAAATGTTCCATCTCGATGTGGAACTTGAGCACCCCATAATACCCAAATCCCTACCAATATGAAGATTAGAGATTAAGAACACAAGTTCCATATGGCTCCTTCTAACATTGTTTGAACTCCTTTGGAAGAAAGGAGGGGAAACATGGGACTCATACAATTGGCAGGAACTATTCAGATTTGGGGATCTGTTTTGAAGATGTCTTCTGCTATCTTGCAGAGACCAATGCGTAGACAAACAGAAGTGGTTAATAGGTGTTTGGAGGCGTATTTGCGTTTTCCCCTTCCAGAATGATGTGGATGAGATGCTCGTCACAGAACAACATAAGAGTTGACATGAATGGTTGTTTTGGGCTGAATTGTATTTTAATATTACGTTTTTTTTTTTTTTTGCATATCCACGGGAAACACCCTTTTTGAAGTTATGTATGTCAGAAAACTACCTCTTTTTAATTTGATTTGCTTAAGAGACCAAGGTGGAGGGATTGGCTTGAGATTTACAAGAAAGGAATGAAACCTTAAAGACAACTAAAATGTAATGTAGTAAAGGCTCAAGTACATACGAGGAGGTATGCAGATAAATGCTGGAGTTTGAGGCTGGAGATGGGTTTTTATAAACTTAAGGCCACACAAGCAACAATCAATAATCCAAAGATTAATCATAAGATGGCTCTGAGTTACTATGGTCCATTTTGAGTGGTGGAGAAATATGGAAGCATTGCTTACAAACTAAACTTCTTCAACTTTTATATACATAATATTGCTTTTCAGTTTACATCTTTCCTGTGTCCTATTTCGAATAAACTTCTCAAGAAGCACTTATGGAAAAATAAATACTGATTAATCATGAGTTTTAGTTGAAATTAGCTTCTATATCTCAATCTTTTCAAAAGATCTCTCATTTAGCTTCTATATAAACATCTACAAGTTTTTTAAAACTTTTTAATAGTTGAAGAACACTAAATTTATTCTAACTGAAAAGCTCCCATAAGCCAGAAGATATCCAAACTGGACCTTGATATAACGAGGCAAACAGACACAAATATCTTTGAGAAGAAAAACAATCAACATGGGGCTTGATGATGTTAGCCGATCCTTCTGTAATAAAAGAGGAGTGATGTCAGAATTTTTAGTATAAAAAGAGTGGTTGTCAAAATATACATCAATTTAGGCAACCAATCCATTATATTTGTCATGAAATTCACTATAGTAGTAGTCAATATTGGCCAGGAGGCTGCTCCCCTACTGAGCTCTATGCTCCAAGTGACTCGTAGGAGAGCATTTCAGCATTGCGGCATGGAGAACCACAAATGTGGGTCCTTACGTCCATGAGTAATGGCCATAGCAGCTGATCCTGAGCAAACTTATTCTGGCGCATATGCCAGCTAGAACCCATTTGTCATCTGTCAAACCCCTCACTGTTGATATTTACAGCAGAATTGAATGCTTGTTCAGCTTCCTTTGCATTGTGCACACAAGTTTCCTTTGCGTTGTGCACACAAGTTTCCTTTCGTCCTTCAATCTTCCTGTGCCCATCACCATTCTTGTTATCTCTCTGTCTTCATATGATTTCATTTAGAGGACTAAAACCAAAAGTCACTTTTCACCGTTTCACTATTTTACATAGTATTTATTTTTTAATGTTACTGATCTGTTATCGTCCTTTATTTTCCTGATCACCTGTGTCATTTTTTATAATTACCATCACCGCCTTATTTTTAACTAAAATTTGTGTTCCTTTCTATATTATGCTTGTTAGATTTATGTTTTTGCTTAGTTTTATATACCTTCATTACGGTAAGCAATTGTTCTATTACAATTATTGATCAGGTATGTTTTATAAACTTTTAGTTCATCTGATTGTATTTATTATCTTCACTTTAGCGGTTACTGTGTGACCCAAAACGATCTATAACCCCTCTAGGTTGACCAGTTTGTTCTGTATTCACCATTAACTTCTTTGTATTTAAAAAATAGAACAAGTTGCAAAAATAAGATAGTTTGATCATGTCAAAAGACTAACAAAGGTGCCGATATGAAGCTTGGATAACATATAATATAGATTGATAAAACACTAGTGAATGATGTGAGAAGTGTAAATTATAGAAAGTGAGAAGCCACTTAAGATGTTTGAGCAAAGTATAAGATGAAATGTTTCTGAGTATGCTGAAGTGATTAGACCACTCAGTAGAATGTCATATTTATATACAATTTAGAACAGGAATAATTAGAGCTGATTCTATTTCCTATGGTGCAGTGAATCTACACTACTTCTGTGCAATGAATCTAAGCCAAGTGGAACATTAAAACATCGTCAACTCTAAATGTATTTTCAACAAAACCAGCTAAAATGCTGCTAAAACATGGTTTTATTGAATATTAGGTTTTTTTATAGATGCATCAATCAGTATGTGTGGCAAAGCTTGGTGGTTGCTGTTGCACTTTTTAATTTTAGAGGCTTTTCACATAATAAATTTGTAAACTTTACTTGGGTTTCAATATGTTGAAGTTTGCAGCCAATTTTCCTTCATCATCTCTCCTTGATTGACCTGCTTTTACTTGAATTAACGAATTGTTTCTGGCATATTGGATGAGTTTATTATGAAGTTTCCTTTTGGACATTTACACATGGAGGATCTTATGATTTATTTATTTCTATGAGAGAAAATAGATCTTATATTTCTAATTTCCCCCTTTCTCTTTATATGTGGATTCAGAAATGCATACAATATGGTGCTTCACAAATTTGGTGATAGGTTGTACTCAGGATTGGTTGCGACTATGACTGCGCATCTCATAGAAATAGCTAAATCTATTGAAGCAGCTCAAGGAGGATCTTTTCTGGAAGAACTGAACAGGAAATGGAATGATCATAACAAAGCATTGCAAATGATTAGAGATATACTGATGTACATGGACAGAACTTTCATTCCAAGTGCCAAAAAGACTCCTGTTCATGAACTCGGGCTGAATCTGTGGAGAGAAAATGTCATTTATTCCAACCAGATCAGGACTCGGCTACTGAACACACTTCTGGAATTAGTACAGAGTGAACGCACTGGTGAAGTTATTGATAGAGGGATAATGAGAAATATAACCAAAATGCTAATGGATTTAGGTCCAGCTGTTTATGGTCAAGATTTTGAGGCTCATTTTCTTCAAGTTTCAGCCGAGTTTTATCAGGTAGAGTCCCAAAGATTCATCGAGTGTTGTGATTGTGGTGATTATCTTAAGAAAGCTGAAAGGCGTCTGAATGAGGAAATGGATAGAGTTGGCCATTACATGGATCCCGAGACTGAAAAGAAGATTAATAAAGTGGTGGAGACGCAGATGATTGAAAATCACATGCTCAGGTTAATCCATATGGAGAATTCTGGTTTAGTCAACATGCTTTGTGATGATAAATATGAAGATTTGGGTAGAATGTATAACTTGTTCCGCCGTGTAACCGACGGTCTTTTGAAAATACGAGAGGTGATGACTTCACACATAAGGGAATCTGGTAAACAGCTTGTTACTGATCCTGAAAGATTGAAGGATCCAGTCGAGTTTGTGCAGAGGCTCTTAGATGAGAAAGACAAATACGACAAGATTATAAACCTGGCATTCAACAACGACAAGTCTTTCCAGAATGCTTTGAATTCCTCGTTTGAATATTTCATTAACTTGAACCCCCGTTCTCCAGAGTTCATTTCACTATTTGTAGATGATAAACTTCGTAAGGGTCTGAAAGGGGTCAACGAGGATGATGTAGAGGTTACTCTGGACAAGGTGATGATGCTGTTCCGATACTTGCAAGAAAAAGATGTTTTTGAGAAGTATTATAAACAGCATCTGGCAAAGAGGCTTTTGTCTGGAAAAACGGTTTCTGATGATGCCGAGAGAAGTCTCATTGTTAAGCTCAAGACCGAATGTGGCTATCAATTTACATCAAAATTAGAGGGAATGTTTACAGACATGAAAACCTCTCAGGACACAATGCAGGGCTTTTATGCCAGCCACCCTGACTTAGGTGACGGTCCTACGCTTACTGTCCAGGTTCTTACAACAGGGTCTTGGCCAACTCAGTCTAGTATTACGTGCAACCTGCCGGTGGAAATATCTGCACTTTGCGAGAAGTTTCGGTCGTATTACCTTGGCACACATACTGGCAGGAGATTGTCATGGCAAACTAACATGGGCTTTGCAGACTTAAAAGCAACCTTTGGGAAGGGTCAGAAGCATGAGTTAAATGTGTCTACCTACCAAATGTGCGTCCTTATGCTTTTCAATAATGCTGATAAACTTAGCTACAAGGAGATTGAGCAAGCAACTGAGATTCCTGCCCCGGATCTTAAGAGATGTCTGCAATCATTGGCTTTAGTTAAGGGAAGAAATGTCCTTAGAAAGGAGCCGATGAGTAAAGATGTTGGCGAGGATGATGCTTTCTCTGTCAATGACAAGTTCAGTAGTAAACTATACAAGGTTAAAATAGGAACTGTAGTCGCACAAAAGGAATCCGAGCCTGAGAAACAGGAAACTCGGCAGCGAGTGGAGGAGGACAGGAAGCCTCAGATTGAGGCAGCGATAGTGAGGATCATGAAATCTAGGAAGCAACTTGATCATAACAATCTTATAGCTGAAGTCACAAAGCAGTTGCAGTCACGTTTCCTTGCAAATCCAACAGAGGTCAAGAAACGCATTGAGTCTCTCATTGAGCGGGACTTTTTGGAGAGGGATGATAACGACAGAAAAATGTATCGGTATCTTGCATAGAATTGTTAAAAACTCGTTTGTTTCAGTAATCAAAGTGATGCAGGTGTTGTATCATAATGAACCAGGTGAAAATTTGCCTTTTAAGTAGACCCATTGATTTCAATGTATATTGATTTGTTATCCTATTTGTTGTTGTGATGTTTTCATCTAATGTTTTGAATTACCGAGCATACTGATGTCTTTTTGTCTCCCACACACACACTCCAATCCACCTATAGTGAGGTCAATGTGAGCATATCTTTTCAAATCCAGTTTACTAAAATCTTTATCCTAAAGATTGATGGAGTATTTGGTTGAAATTCTCAATTCAAATGGGTTAATTGTGCTTTCTGAGATACTGCTGCTTCATACACTTCTTCTCAAAGCAGGTCTTTTTTTTTATATCATTTGTCTTTGCAAGATTTGAGGACTGCAACAATTTCATCTTTTAAGAACATGTTAGAATTTGTGGTATAGAGTGAAATAGGAGAAAAAGAAACTAACACTTGTTTAGCTTTCAAAAGTCAAGTTTATCTTGTTCTATTCTACTTCATTCCACCTTATACCACCAGTATAAACATACACTAATAATTGAAACAATGGCTTCAGTCTATTTTCTTAATTTTACCGTTTGTGCACGCATTATGATTTTGATACTTTCTATGGTTGGGGGACTGGATTAATGTCGCATGCTAAGAAAACCACGAAAAATGAATTTGTACTCAAATCAAATATAGTAATATACGTACTCCAATAATCATGTTAGATATAGGTTCACTTGAATGACCATTAAAGTAATTATCACCGATTGTATCATTGAGGTCCTCAAAATTCTCAAGTACCTTATATATGTCTATCCCGTCCTTTTATTTTTATCTATCCAAATTTGATTGATTCAAAGACGTAATAGAAATTCGGAACCATGCAGGACATCGCATTATGTATGAGTGGCCGGAGTTCGAATCTCAAATTTTCCATATATTCATCTTATGGGTGAATTTCTAACCACTAAACTAGTTGACAATAAATAAATAAATTGAAAACCACAAAAATTTGACCGGTACCATTAGGGGCTTTGTTTATGGTGCACAACCTCATTAGGTCTCCTACCATAGGAGACTTGATTTTTTTTATTTTTTTTGCAAAATAAATTTCAACCATTGGATATCAAAGATATACTTGATAGTATTTTAATGGCTGAGATTTGTATGTTTTGTTACCTTCTAAAATTCTAATTTGTAAACATTTCCATTGGATTAAAAAATGCAATTGATTTTGTAATCAAAATTAACAAAGGGTGTTTTTGTCATTGTTGAAAAAATTGTGTGTAGATTCAAGCAATTCTTCTTGCTCGACTTTCTGATTTTGATTTCCTCCACTTTGTCGGCGGTAACTACATCTTCATCCATCACCACCACCACCGTCGAATTGTTCTGTGCCATCGCCAATCGATAATCCTTGTAGAGAAATAGGGTTTTGTTTTCGTCGAGAGAGAGAAAGAGAAAGGGGTTTCAATCTGTAAAGTGGTTACAGATTCAATTTTGCATGACACAGAGATGAGATCGAAGCAATGATAAACAGACTTTTGGAATCATGTTTGTTGATGCATACTAGGGAAAGAATACGTGGTAAATAGATCAGACAATAACAAAATCATGTTTGCGATTGGCATATGAACGTGCAAAATAAGTCTATGCCTTCTCCTTGATTTTCAAATCCGATCAAAACCATGTAAAAATCGGTGAATTTCATTGAGTATAGAGCGAGATCCGATCGGATCGGGCCACGGGTTGAAAAACCCCGTTTAAAATAAACGGGCGAAGAAGAAGACAATAAAAAAAAAAATTGGCTATCTTGCGCAAGCATAGATTCGATCCCATGACCCAGAACACAATAAATGACAATCATGACCAACTGCACCACACACACAATTCATAAATTTAATGATTTTAATTATATTTAATTGTTGTTACCAGTTTTAAAATAATCAATAATCCAATTGATTTATTATGGGTTTCTTTCTATATATAGCAAATCTTACATAGATACATAAATGATCAAATTTAAAAAGAGAAACGATATTAAGTGATGTGATTATATTATTTTTCTTTTAAATTTAATCATTTTTGTGTGCTCAACTAAGAATTTCTACTCTATATAATTAATTCAATCGTTAAATAAGACCTACGTGGACAAAGGTTGATGTACCGCTGGGGCCACATCCCTTGCTTCTTGAACATACAGGGTTGAGTATGTTTTACATGTCCACGGGAACATGTGAATTCTCTGGACCATTTTCATGGCTAAACCTCGATTTCAGCCTACTCAGTTCATCAGTAAGGTAATTTAAATAATTTTTATAATCATCAACATCCTGATATGCCAAATCAGAAACTTCCTTACCAAGATTCACCAAATTGACGTGTCTCGCAACTAAATGTGAATCCCAGTAGTGTGAACCATCTTGACAGTTTTCACGGATAGACTCCTTTGCAAAATGTGACCAACGATTCAACACAAGAGACTTAGGGAAATCAGCAAAATCAAGATATACTAGCACCGGCACAATATGCTCACAAGGGATCCCGATAGATTCCATTCTCATGAAATAATGTTTTTTCTTATGAAATGATATTTTCTAAAATATAAATATCAACAAATAGCTCTTTATTTCATAAAAATAATACTTAATTTGTAGATATTTAAAGTAAGAGTACTAGTGCACCTTAATTTGCAGGTGTACCGTAGAAGTTCCCTTCTATATATAGCAAATCTTACAAACACAAGCTTAAAAAAAATTATATTAACACAAATACATAAATGATAAAATTTAAAAGAGAAACGATATTAAGTGATGTGATTATATTATTTTTCTTTTAAATTTTATCATTTTTGTGTGTGTTCAATTTTTTTTATTTGAAGTTGTGCTCAATTAAGAATTTATAATCTATATAATTA
>Ga0228711_1005015_pt1 | contig 20211 bp, 10 predicted proteins | sample MedpolnodulmetaG_2_FD_177996 | JGI IMG/M metagenome (GOLD analysis project Ga0228711, IMG submission 177996) | Root nodule microbial communities from Medicago polymorpha collected in Santa Monica, California, United States - brown nodules | ecosystem: Host-associated > Plants > Roots > Nodule... | reverse complement strand
GAGAGAGATGAATTATTACCGTTTGATCTTCACCGGGAAGAAGTGAACGAAGTGAAGAAATCAAGCTATTAATCTTCTTGCGACGATCACGTTCACTAGCATTGTGGTTAAGCTTCTTGGCCATAAGTTTAGGGGATGGTGGCCTTTCAATTTCAACATGTTCCTTTGGTGAAGAGAATTGATGATAAGGTAACGAGTACTCTAAAGATGCATAGTTCTTCTCTTTATGATTAATTAAGGACTCTGGCTCTAACTCCTCTAAGAGCCATCCCATGTTTGAGTATGAGAACTGAGGTGGGCAGAATGCAACCATGATGTGGATTTCTTACAATTAAACTGTTAACTTAATTATTGGTTTAGAGATCATAATGACTATGTAGTATATATATAGTAATATACATATAAACAAGTTGACCCTTACATAAGCTTCATGTTTATACTAATTAATGAATAAACAAGTGATTATATTTGCTTAATTATTATGTTATGTTTTATTAATAGGAAAGGCACATGTTAAGGATTCATCAAATAGAAAATATTTAATGAAAAAAATTAATTATCAACTTTTTAAAAAATAAATTTGCACTATTTCCAATACATAATTTTTCATTTTTGACATCCAGGAAAATTACTTGTTATTTACTAAAAATATACAATATTTATTCATTCAAATTGATAAAGTACATCAATACAATACAAATTTGTTAAAAACAATAAGTATGAATATGCCCAAGAAAAAAAACCCACATCATCTATATTAATAGCATAACATGACAAACTACACAAGGCTACAAGTATGACACTATTCAAGTATTCAAAATAATCATGTCTTCAAATTTGTAATGTTGACGACACCAAAGTCATTGATTGAATCTATATTGGATCAAAGTTGATTTGACAATTTGAACCGAGCAAACACCGTAACAAGATGGAAAAGCAAAACAACGTTGTATAAAGACGAAAATGAGGTTGTAAAATGAGTGTGAGAGAGAGAGTTAATTAAAAATGACCTTAGTGTTTGTAAACTAGGTTGTAAAAAGCATTGCTACCTTAGACCTTTGATAAATCTTGATACCCTCAAGACAAAATTAATTCAAAATTCAAAATCGCATTCAAACAATTTAATATATAAATGACATAACATTAAATTATTGAATGTTAAGTACCATACATTGCCAACAAAACTCTACGATATTAGAGTGGTACTCCACAAGGGGTAGTCTCTCTTATGATCTCGAAACTGAAGATCTTGTTGCTTCATTCTCCTTTGAAGCAATTCAAAGACGGGTTCTAGAAACTAGAAAGTGATGAAACAAAAGTTTTGGGTCGAATGGTTTCAATTTTTCATTTATCAAAACATTAAAGCATCTCAAGGAAAGTTGTATTAGGTGATTTTATTTAAAATTAGAGATAAAAAATGGTGATGAAAAATATTTGGGGACTAAAACTTTGTAATTTTTTTTAGAGAAAGTAAAAAACGAAGTTTGAAAATTTTTATAAGGAGCAAAAACTTTTTTTTTAGATAAGGGAGCAAAACTTATTTAACCCAAAACAAAAGAGATACATAATGTAGCAACTATTTACTCAAAATTGATATATTAATCATTCTAATTTGAAGTTAAGATTTGTAGCTTCTAACTTCAAACATCACATTGATTTTGATAAATACTTTAGATAAGTGAAACCATGGAAAGAGTATGTTAGACCAACAAATTACATCACAATTTATGATTTTTGTGAAGTCTTGGAGTATGGAAGTTTCTATGTGACGGTACCCTCGCATCATTTCCTTGCTACAGATATTTCATATATAATATAGGTAGAGTTTTGAGTTTATTCACCTTAAAATAGTTTGTTAAGAAAAAGTAAACAGAAAGAACGTTGTTTTTTTTTTTTTTATGTTACAAAATACAAAGAACATTTTTTTTTAAAAAAAGAAAAAACAGAAAGAACCTTGTTAATAATAAAAGTAAGCAAACCCTAAATTAATAATTAAGTGAGTGTATTGTGTAATTCAGTTTTAATCCACGCTCTCACAGCTTCCCAACCTCTCTCCTACACGGACAAAAACATAGGTGCCACATTGCAGACACGTGACCTGGCTAATTCTCAAGTAAGAAAATTATTCTATGATGATGATGATGTTTTTATTTTGACAAAATTTTATAATGATGACGATGATCCTTGCATTATTAAATTTCAAAGACCAACCTAAAAAGAAAAAACAATTATTCTCTCCATTCTTATTAATAAAAAAATGTCATAATTATTTGACATTTTTTATGTTAATCTTCTGGTTATTAGAAGAAGAGACTTTAATAATTCAGAGTTCAATCGTGAGGTATATATAATCTAACCAAAAATTGTTTTTATCAGAAATTAAATTTAGATTTTCCTGAATGATTCGTCTTAAGAAAGATCATTAACCATTAACCATTTGAAGACAAACGCATAAAAAAAAAAATTGAAAGGGAGGTCAATCACTAGGATGTGTTTGTTTGAAGTTCATTTTAAGAAATAACTTTCCTTTGAATATAAAGATGTGAATTTTATTTCAAGATATATAGAGAAAAGATGTTTGGTTAACATTATAATATTTTAAGAAACCTTAAAAATAGAGATTATAATATGTAGTTATACATAAACTTAATCTCACTCTTTTCTTTGAGAATTTTTTATTTATTCCCATGAACATTTTATACCCGAAAATAAAATTAAGTAAACTTGTAACAAACATAGACATATATATATATATATATATCATTTTATTTACATAAATCTACGAATATAACTTAAAACAAACTCAACTTAGTTAAATACTGTAATTGTTATGATAAAAAAATATTTTAGTAAAAAGGAGAGATATATAATAAAAAAAATATTATAGTTAATCATGACCATTTATTAAAATTAAGGGTTGAGATTTGAAGTAACTCTAAAGAGTTACTAAGATGTTTTAAAAGTAACATGAATTAATTTTCAGCGGTTCAAACTTTGGAACCAAGAACAGTGGAACACCTAAATTTCAACTTCTAAAGCTTTTTGTTCAGATCAGAATGCTCCACTGATTTAGCATAACTGCGTGAAAGTTTAGTTAAGAAATGAGAAAATTAATCACTAAAGTGAGTATTTAAACAAGGGAATCTAATATTCATTGGCTTGATCTAATGAGAAGACTAGACTAATCACTAAATGCTCGATCAATTGAATCTCTCCTAAGATTCTAACAAAAAGAAAGGAGTTGCATGAGAGATTAAACAGTCAATTTCATCTTGAAACTGTCATTTTCTTTTCAATTTAATCCCTAAATCATGATAAGCAATTAAAAAGTTCTTAAACTATAAAAAAAAATACAACAGTTAGTTCTTTGAGTATCATAAAACAACCAACTTTATTTAATTGAAGGACTAAATAGTTGGATGAGAGAATAGTTTAGAGATATTTTAATTAATTTAAATAGTTTGAGAACTAAATTGATGAGAATCTGATAGTTTATGAATTAAAATGTCTGTTTAACAAATGGTGAATGAAAACAGTTGGATCTCACACTCTTAAATTATGTTGTGTGTTCGGTTGTCATAATTGGAGAAGGATTCCTCTACCATTATTTAATCTTTCAATATTAATAGGTTGAGTATCCCGGAAAGCTCCGAAAGCAACAAGCTAATCAGGGTGACCATGTGCAATTGGCACAGGCCCTCAAACTAATAGGATCCTAAAAAAATTGAAGTAAAAAAAAAAAAAAAACTTGTATATACAAACAAAATCTATCACTAAATATCATTTTTCTGTACGTAAAAGTCTTTAAAACAACAATTTTGCTATCAATTATGCCTTGTCCATAAGTAAATTTTTCATATGAAAACTACTAAGATTATAATAGGGCCTCCAAATTGTCGGGAATGGTCCTAGAGCTAATGATTCTAAAGTTACAAGAGTTTGGAAAACATTATCTTCATCCAAAAACTAAGAGTGTATTTAGATGAAAGAATTTTTTTTAATGTAACTTTAGAGTGTAATTTAACTCATCTATGTAAATATTATTGTTTAAATGAAGTTTATGAAATCGTTGTCATATTTAGAAAATTTTAATATCACTCAAAAACTAAGAATTTGAAATTTAAACTACGATATTTTTTAATAGCCCTAATTTATTTACTAACCCATTCTTACTTTAATACTCATCTATAGAAGAAACTAATCTCTCAAAAAAAACTATATAGAATGCTAATAAATTACCTAACTGTTGTAGCCATTGAAGTGCACGTGCCACTGCATGGCATACACAAGCCTTTTGCTTCCTTAATTGTGGTTTGCACGGGTTTATTAATTAACATTGTTTGATAAAACTATGGATAAAGAATTGATAATGTGATGGTTTGCATGACATTATATATGTTGACATAATATAGTACATATGTCAATTAAATTACTTCTACACTAGACAGTTCTTAAATAAGAGACATGAGTAGTTTATAGTACGAATGTAATATTAAATGTGTTATTCTTATTCTCATATAGTGGATCAGGTTGAGTGTGGTGTATTTCTTATTGTAATAAGGAAATTGCTTTGTGCTGCAAAAATGTGCCGACGAAAAACGACTAAGCATGTAAATTAGTGGTTAGTATTTGAGTGAATACCATTTTTATTCTTCACCTATTTTCTTTATTACCACCTTAGCCATGTATGGTAACTAGGGGTGGCAAAAATACTCATGCCCACGGATACCCATGGATAAAATCCGTCACGGGTACGGGGCGGGTAGCTAAATGGGTATCCACGAATATAATAAATGGGTATTTGACTACCCATTATTATATGGATACAGACACGGATTTGATCGTATTCATACCCACGGGTACCCGCACCCAATAATAAATTAAGTAAATTACTAAAATATCCTTATATATCTTATCTTATTGCTTAAAGTTGTTACCTTATTGAAGAAAGTTTTACCGCTCACATAAGATTCTTCATTAATAACCTATGTTTATTTTTAATTTTTCTAATTCATCTTATTAAGTTCACGGTTTTCACTTCATTTACATCATAAAACATATCTTATAGATTATGTTAGAATCGTGAATTTTCTATGGATTATGTATGATTTATGAAATTTTGAATGGGTTATGTATGTATGTTTAAAAGTAGAAGTTTTTTGGTAATTAATTTTTTTTTATTATTTGTACCAAAAAATAAATAAATTCAAAAATCCATAGGTACCCATGGATACTTTAATACCCACGGGTACCCGCATAATGGATACTCACGAGGGTACGGAGTGGACACGTGTATGATATATATCCAATGGGGCGGACACGGATATCATACTATCCGTACCCATGGGTATCCATTGACATCCCTAATGGTAAGTGGTTTCTTACTTCGCTAAATTTTGTTGGAGTGCATGTTGCATTATATAACATTAATGCTCTTGTAATAATTTGGTTGTGTCGATCTTGTTGGGGATAGATTTCAATTTTTCCATCCTAAGTCCAAAATACGACCCAAATTTCAAATCAAACCAAAAATGTGATTAGAAAAAATGTAGAATCTTATAACCCTAGAAACAAAAGGTTACTTTCTCTCACACTCAATTTAGAAACGAAAAGCCACTCTCTCTCAACGATGATGTCCAATCTCAGCTCTATAGTCGTCGAACACTTCACCATCGACGTTCTCTCAAGTTTGTATTTTGTAAATCACTTACTTTTTTGTTTTCATCGACGACGTTCACTTGCTTCCTTTTCATGTAATCGTTGCCTTGTTCAATGTGTTTTGTCCGGGGCAGAATTTGATGATGATGATGTTGACGATGATGGTCAGGATGCTAGTGAAGATGATACGGTGACCATGATGATGACGATGGTGGTGGTGATTTTGATGATTGACAAGATTTCATTGGAGCTTTAGATGTTTAAAGACATTATCATATATGCTTTATGTTTTTTATTTTTTTAATGTAGTAGCCAATTGGGAAGGAACTAGAACCTTATCTACTTACTTTTACAAATTTACTAGCTTTATTATAGAGATTTTTTGTTAACAAGTTGGTTATGGAGTTTGAATTTTTATGTTAATTGGTATTTTGTTATATATATATATATATATATTTGTCATTTATGTGTCACATATATAAATTTTAATATCATTTTTAATTTTCCATAACTCATACGAGATTACGAGTCGAGTCTTACAGACCCTTTTTGAGAACTATATATATATATATATATAGACTTGGGAGAAAATGAATTATGGAGTGTTTTGACACAATCAATATTACAATGTTTGTTAAAACCGGTTGGGGGCTGGGGTAAGGTGATCCCCTTTTACCTTTTTTATTTTTGCTTATTGTTGAAGGTCTCAATTTTCTACTAATGACATGTATTGATAAAGTTCAGGTTGAAAATAATGATGAGTTCAAATTAACACATACCCAATTTGTTGATGATATGAGTTTGAAGAAAGAGAAGTCATAGGTAAATATTAGAGCTCTTTAACACGTTATTAGCACAATCGTTTCTATCGGAAGTTCATACTACTGCTTGATATGTAATCTATACTCTTCACTTTAATATCATTACTTAATATTGCTATGTATATAATTTATCTTAATCATCTTAATATTATTATTATCTGCCCCAGTTATAAAAAACTGGAAATCCATCAAGTGATTTATAACTAGAGTTGCTATTATTGTTATTATTACTTTACCCCTTATCCTAACACATATTGATGTATTAAAAAAGTTTGAATATGTAATATATAATTATATTATTGTCTTGTGTTCTCTCAAAAAAATAAAAATTATTGTCTTGTGAATTTGGCTGTCAAGTGATTATTAGTTGTTTAACTAATTATTACATATTTTATTATGGCTTTTTGATGAATATATACTTTAGTTGATTTCAGACAATTAATTATGTTTAGAAAGACTACTTACTCACTCAATAATTATAAGACCAACTTTTTATATTTCTTTGTCTCTTTACAAAAATATTTTTTACAAAACTTTTAAATGTATTAATAATTTCTTTACAATAATATTCATATATAACTTACAATTGGAAAACGTTAATTTATTTCCTATGAATATGATATAATTAATTGTAGAGGTGATTATGCAAAAATAACGATTTTCACGAAGATTTCATTCTTATACATTGTCTTGTGTAAAGAATTTTTACACTCGTAATTCAACACAATGGTTAGATGACTAAAAAACATTTTGACTTTTATTATAACCGTTTTTTAAGATCGTCATGATTGGTTGTGATTTGTAAACAATACATCAAAGTTAAACTATTTTTACAAATTTATAATTATAACTAGTTATTATAGGGTCTTGTAATAAAAAAATATGTGGAGTGTATTTAGTGTTCGTAATAAAAAAATATGTGGAGTGTATTTAGTGTTTGTGAGTTATTATACCACTTCGAGGGCGATATATATAAACTTTTTCTTTATGTATCCCATATGTAGACTTTGTGGTGACGAAAATGAGATTTTTATTTTTTATTTTCTTATAAACGGAGAGGATGAATCATGGAGTGTTGATTCGTACTTCATAAAAGTGTGAGATTAACTTTCATTAGAGACGTGCGAACCTCTTTGATAGGTAATGTTTTCAGCGCTCTTTGTGTCTTACAATCTACCTTCACTCTAGTGAACTCTCAAGACTTAACTCGCCTAACTTTTCTCCGGTTAAAAAAGTATGTTTGAATTTCTTAAACATGGTTCTTATTTTTAAGATAATAAATAAATAAATAAAATATCATTTATAAGAAATTCAACTTTATGTGTTATATAACATTAGAACAATTAACTTTAATAATTACTTTTTTCTTTATATTATTAGAGTCGAATTTATGAATTTTTCATCGAGTTTTTGTTATACAAAAATTACAATATTTCTCATTAATTTGAATATGCAGAACTGAGTTTTATTATATATATTCTCTAATTTTGCTCCAATAATTTTTAAAAACTTATCACAGCATTCAATAATTTCAAATTTTTTATTGATCATTTGATCGCCAATAAAATGAATTAATTTTGCTTCTTCATTCTAAAAACAAGAGATATTTTGGTGAACTTCATGATACAAAAATAATAATTTGAAATTTAACTATAAAATATTCATAAAATAGGAGGACTTTTCTGCAAGTTTAAAAAATAAAAGGAATTTGTGTAAGAGATTGGAAATGTTGAAGTAATTTACTCAAAATTAATCCACCGGTTTATTTTATTTATTAATAATCCTTGTAGCTTTAGAAAATCTGTAAGAAAACACACTGATAAATGCAAATATAAAAGCTCCTGCCTACACCTTCATTTTTGTTTCACCAGTTATAGTCTCACATCTCTTTCATACATGTACAGTGCATTCTTGTAACTAAAGCCTAAAGACTATCAATAAAATTTAATATTTACATATGGATAAACATTCTTGAACTTTTTCCATAAACATACTTTTTCAGACCTGGACCCCAATCCTCTGTGCTACCTGCGTCAGCAAAAGATTCAAGTCATTTATGTATGCATAGTCTCAAATAAAATTTTTAATTTTTAGAAATCATATACTAAGATTAGCATAGACAACAAAAAGCAAATATGAACTGTTGATAAAAAATAACAAACAGCAGAGGATTTATCCATATAAGGCATGCATTTTTGGATCATGATAATCACACATCAAGCTGCAAACTGTCACATCGGACATAAGGATATACTTGTCAGACAGGGTCCCCGTTTCCCCTAAATTTGTTACAAAATAGCATTGTTTCTATTCTTTGGCTAACGGGGAGACTTCTATTGGGAATTTGGCATCTGAAGGGAAGGAGAAATTGACATGTGGGAAATCAAGGGACTGTATGGAATGGTCCTCATGAGTTTTGGACTTTTTGTCTATGACTGACAAACTTCTAATGTACAACTGATATATTATAATATAGTCATACCAATGGTTATTAATAGTTGGATTTTGATGGACTATGGACCATTCTATACAGTATACACAACTGGGAATGAAACTCCCACCCAGCAGTAAGAACCTGAATATGGGAGGTACCTACATAAGAATCATTTTTGGGAAGATGTTTTTTTCTCCCTAGGTGTACTCGCCCTCTAGTCTCCACTCTCCAGTAAAATTTTCTTATGCATCAAAAAGAGATGAATATGCTTGACATACCTCCTTAAAAGAGTGAACATCACTTCCCCAAAGCCATGCATCACAGCCTGCATCTCTGGCACCCCATATATCATTTCGACGATCATCCCCAACATGAACAGCATCCTCAGGTTTTACATCCAATAGTTCACACGCTTTCAGAAATATAGTTGGATTTGGTTTCTCTGCTTCAACCTGTATGAAATAGGCATACCAATCATTCACATATACATTAAATGTGATATGAGTTCATAAATCAACTATGGAACAGAAAAGGAAAATTGCATGCTTATATAACTTTCAACTAACAGCACACACCGCAAAATCATTATTCAAATGCATGGTTGCTCAAATGAAAAACTTGAAAATATAAATAACTGTCAAGAGGATCTCGCAGGACAAGTCCAACTCCTCAAAGTTAATATTGGCAGCAAAAACATTCCACAGAATCTATTGAATGATTCTAAAGTATTAATAATACACAAATTCTTCTTTTAGCCATCAAGGTCCCCATTTAAATTTTCACCCAATTTACTTCAGTATTCCTCAATTGCATACAATACTTGATACATCTTCAATGCTAAAGGGTAATGCAATTCCCATGCAAATCCATTGTTTCAAATGTAAGCATGTTTGGTTCAATGGGGGAAGAGCTCTACAACATAACTCTGCAATCCAGAGTCATGCTAAGCTGCTTCCTCCTCCAATACAGTTCTAAGAATTGCATTGGGTGAGCACACTACTTAAATATACATACTGCAATATTAGCTTCACAGTTGACATATTTGTGGTTCTACTAGAAAGATTTGTGATATATCATATACGAACAAAGATTATGCTTTCACTATTGTGATAATTTATCTGCATTTGATCTTTCAATTCCTAACATCTTTCTGCAAGATGCGAATTGACACAGTAAATGATTTAAGATTTATTTCCACCATTTCTTTCTCAAAGATTTTTTGGCAGTGATGATACTCTACATTGTGAATGACATCGATACAGTAAGTTCAGCGAGGAGCTTGCATAGATTTTTCGAGGGAGTCAGATACATGTATATATGCATTATATGCCGTATTGTCAACAAATGAGCCAAGTGTGATGGTGGAAATTTAATGATAAAAAACATGTCCAAGTGAGTTTGAACATTGGAAGTTTCATTTTCATGTTTTTTTTTCTTGAATATTCAGTGCAAAAATACAAAAAACAATGGTTGAGGAGCGGAACACAAGACCCTGCTTTACCCAAAGTGAGGAAGTTACGACTACTATATACTTTAAGTTGGTGTAAAAGATTTAAAATAATGAAACATTTGAGAGGTGCCATGGCTCCCACCCGCCATGCAGAAATACTAGCATGCATCAATAGATGAGGGGGGATGTGGAAAACATGCGGTGACACAAACTGATAAAAAAAATACGGTAAAAAGAGAAACTAATTTACTTACCTCAGCTGATACTGCTACAACATCAAACCAATCATCACAGTTTAATGCCCGCAAGAGAGGTCTTAACCTAGTGTCAAAATTTGACACAACAGCCAATTTCACACCTGAGTTTCTAAGAGATTTGAACACTTCTTCTGTGTTAGGATCACATAGGTGCCATGCCTGTGGACGATAAAATGGCAAAAAAAAATCAAATCCTACGCAGATTGAAAACAGAAAAAGAGGTTATTATACATTTTAGAAAAAGGTAACTATTGGAGGAGGTCATACCTTGTCAGTCGTATAGTAGTTATAAAGCTCTTCAAAGTATTGAGAATCCGAACAGCCAGTAGAATTACTCACTATGTATTGCCAGAAAGGTCTTCCATCATTAACATATCTGCAAAGTAGAAGATAACAAAGAGTCTTAACTATACAAATGAAGACAATAGTAAAGTAACAAAGCATCGCTACTCGCAATAGCTATCCATGAGGAAATGCTAGTTCAATGATTTGAAGTTTATACAGAGACGGAAAAAAGCAGGAGAAAAATTTCATTCTAAATTTTACTCACAGCCAACTTTCTGTTACATTTATCCAGTAGGTACTAAAAACACTATATTGAAGAAATTAACCACTCAATCCAACATTTTGAAGGTAACTTTCACCATCAGGGAAAATCTAAATCCAGAAATTTTGAATCCAAAGAAAGGCATTGATAATATAATTATAATTTACCTGAGACGAGATTTACCCCAAGGTTGACTATAAGCTCTTCTGTATCTATACAAAATCTCTTCCTCTGAATAATTGACTCCATATTTCTCCCCAATCGTTCTATATATCTAAAATAAAACAACACAGTAATGAATTTGAAATTGAATATGAATTAGCAGCATTGGAATAAAGAAGTGAATGAATCACCTGAGCCATGGGTTGAGAAGGAAGAACAAGAGTACCAACAGCATCAACAAGAAGAGCTTTATGAGTGATATTACCGTAAAGAGATCTTCTATAATCAGCATAATCTTTCAAATACGAGCTACTATCTTGTTGTTCTTCAGCTACAACAGCTGCGGCGGAGGAGGTGGAGGAGTACGACGGTGAACGCCACCATTTGCTGAGTGACTTCGATTTGGAAGTAAGAACGCTTCTGAAACTACTCATCACTGCCATGTTCGTTATTTCTTCTTTCGATTCTTCAGTTCAGTTTGTTATTTATCACTCCACTCGTTCACATGATTCATACAACACTCGCATCGCACGGAATCCTAATTTAACGGAAAATGTTAAATTTTGATAAAGTGTATATATTCGTCTTTTTTATTTTTAGCGACTTTAAATTTGTGTTGTGTCGATACTCTATCAATTTGAATCAATAAATATAGTTTATTTTTGTAAAATAAAAATACATATACCCCTCAAATTTACTTTTACAATATGATTTGTTTTAAAATAATTGATTTAAATGAGCAATTCACTAAAAAAAAATGTATAAATGGAAAAACAAAATTTAATACTGTATTTAAATTTGATAGTGGTAGATTTCTTCAATTCAACTTGAATTGTACATCTATTACGATACTATATAGTCCAAATGACCGGTTTATGCAATTACACGCAAAAAAACTTCGTTACGAAAACAGCTTGTTTTTTCACAATAATGAATTGAATGAGTTAGCTTTTTAAAAGATAATAATATTTTTATACAAAAACAAATATTAAGATTGAAAAAATCAATTTGAGGGTAATCTTTTTTTCTTTTTCTTTGGTACATTAGTTTGAGAGTAACGTGAAGATTCATTCATTCACATGAATCACATAACACTCGCTCACACGGAATCAAATTGAAACGGAAAATGGCTTATTATTTCTACGTGAGTGTCTATCCAATGAAATATACTATCTTTATTTTTCCCGTTTCTAACACGTTATTAATTTCTAGGCCAGGTTTAATGCATTGAATGAGTTAGTTTTGTTAAAAATAACAATATTTAGATAAAATTAATATTTGAGAGTAATGTGAAAATTCGTATCTATCTACTATCAAAAGAAAAATAAATTCATGACTATCATTATCAAAAAATAGATTCGTAACGATCTATCTCTAAATTTGCATGGTCAATTCATGAAATGTGTTAAAGAAATGGTCAATTCATTATTTTATCTATGCATGTAACATGGGGTTTGAATCAAATCCCATGGGTTTGGGGCAATTCTGTAATAAAATAAGTGTTAACTCTCTTTCTTAACAATGCTCTTATGTGAAATTCATGAGAAATGTTTAGTCACAACATCAAATTGGTTGTTGTTGAATGAGCAATTTCATAGCTTACGCATGGATGAAAATACAAAAGCATCTGATCATCTAAATACTCTCAATAGTATTGTATCTGAATTATAAACTATTGGAGTGAAAATTGAAGATAAAGATAAATATTGTTGAGACTCATGATCTATTACATCTTTCTACTGCTCATTACTACAAGTGTATATGCTGGTAAAAGAAGTTAAGATTCTAAACCTCAATCACATTGCCCAAAAAAAATCTAACAACTCAATTAGTTACTTGGAGACTCGTGTTGATTAAATATTTGTCTAATTTTGCACATTTGTGTATGAAAATTAACGGTTCATATATTTTTAGAAATTAGGGCACTGGCTTTTGTTTGTCGTGTAATATCATCTTCTATTTATACTCGATTAAGTTAAATTAATGAACCTTTAATTTTGGTGTGTGTAAAGTTTGTTTTTTTTTTTGAAAGGTGGTGTTTGTAAAGTTGTAGCTGCTATTGTATTTATCATTTATTTCTCAGTTAAGGTAGATAATTTTAATGTATATTTTTTCTTATAAATGATTTTAATGTACTTATTTGGATCCGTCTCTAATCAATCATATTATTTTCGCTCTACCATAAGTACATGTTCTAAAACTTGAACTTTGTAGATGAAAAAGCAGTCGAACTTTCTTTCTTTCGTTTTTATACCAAACAATAAAAAAAATAAAAAATAATGTCATTTTTAACTTTTACTTTCTATCCTTTTCTCTTCATTTCTTTCCTAAACCTAAAATCAAACGAAACTGAAGTGCTAAAATTGAATAAAGTCCAAACATCGTAATCAAAATCTTCCTCACAATTCTGTCTCAGGCAAGCTACGACTCATCAAATTAATAGAAAAACATGAGTGTGGGCCCCCTAGTCATCAAACATCCTCCTGTTGCCATACATTATTAGTTTTGGCTTTGTGTGACCAAATTCTAGCACTATGACACTTTGGAACATGAAAGTCTAATTCTAGGACACGTTACATTACATGTATGTTATTTTTATTTCAAACCTGGAATTTGTTTGTGGATTATATTCTTTGTCAGCAATAAATTTATTGAAGATTATTATTGCTGTCATTTTTCTTAGCAATGATTGATTGTGGAGTGAAAATTACGCTGCATACAGATATGGGTGAGAAATTTGTGGCATACAATACCAAGATAATAAAGTAACAAGAGCTTGATGTGGACTTGGGATGTTGATTGTGTTTGCATCAACTCAAAGACTTCATTAATACATCACCCACAAAAGAAGCCTCAATTTGTACAATTTGTTTTATTTTATTAAACAATTGTGTGTAAGCATTTTTGTACCTGAAACAGCTATGATATTTGGTATGAGCAATTTAAAAGTATATTATCTATATTTCAGTAAGATTGAATCTCATATAAAAAAATAAGTTAGAATTTTTTTTATATTTTAGATAAGCATACTAGGTTAGAATTTGAATTGTTCCAATAATTAATGTGAAACGTGTGATATAAAGTTGACCTAGATCAACGGTTTCAGAGACAGATGAATGGGGCAACAACTTCCCAGACGGGATGCCCTAACTTAAAACACTTTGGCCGGAAGTGTTTTAAGTTATTGGTCGGAGGTATGAGATGTTAAGTTTAAAAATGATGTACATAAACCTAAATCTTGGGCTAATATATTTCAGATATATTAATTATTATTTAATATTGATCGAATGAAATACTCTTTTAGGTTTAACTCTATGTGCGTCTTCAAGTTTTGTGATTCAACTTATTTGATTTTATGACCCAACTTATCTGATTTTTTTTATAAGATAAGATGTGTTGAATAGTGGAGTAAGCATTATGAAATTTAATGACATGGAATCATGAAATGTTGTGGCTATTATATTCCGTTTTTCAACCACACAAAAAAATTGAATGGTTAAGCGTTTTTGAGTCTTTGAATTTTAACTCAACCAATCAATCTTTTTCTTTGGACCCGACTTATCTGCTTTTTTATAAGAAGAAGAAGAAGATGTCGGGTAGTAATAGTGGAATAGTGGAGTATGCACTGTGAAATTTGCTGACTTGGAATCCTATAATGTTGTGGCTGATATTTTCTGTTTTTCAACCACACAAAAATTTGAATGGCGGGTTTTGAGGGTAACCTTATACCTTTCAAAAGAGATCCATATAAAATGAACTCTGAACCACAATGTTATGGCTACTATTGCATAATCAATTTCAATTTTGCAAAGACAAACATGTGGGACTATATATTCTTTGTCAGTTTACATCCGATTCTCAATGCAAAAGTAGATTGCTCAACCTACCAAAATGCAATTTTCGATTTTTTTTTTTTTGCGCTTAAATATCGGGTTTTAGCTTTTGATGGGTGTTTTCGTTGAATTTTAAGCAATGTCCGAGACACTTCAACAATTACCAAAGAAAAATTAAGGATAAGAGAGACTATACAATCCAATAAGAGAGGTGTATTTCAAAGACCTTTTATCCTAATAATATTTAGTCTTTTCTCAAAACAAAAAAAAAAGAATGAAGGTTAAAGAGAATGCTTCTAACACTCCCCATACATAATATATATTTAAGCAAAAATAAAAAGTGGCGTATATTGTAGCTATAGATTATTTATTAAAATTTATTATCAATAGTAAGAATGTAGAACTTTGTCTAACCTTATCCTGTGTTTCTATAGAGTCTGATCTTAGCATTTATTGTGATATTGATTAGGCTGTACTAGTTGATACTAACATTTTTGCCTTTTTTAAAAAGAAAGGAAAAAAAAACTAAAGTAAGAATTTAACAACAGAAGTGCTGAAAATTTCAATACAATTAGGTAATGTTCAAGTTAACTTGCATACTTTTGTAAAAAAAAATTAAAAAACTACTTTCATGACTCAATTTATCATTTATCATTGATGCAGCGACTAAGAGACTTACAAAGAAATACTATTTATATGACATGTATAAAAGTTATGAATTGATTCATTCATGTTAGACTCGTTAACTAAAAATAATTCATGTTAGATTTGTTTGCTTACTATGCAAGATTGGTGGTTAGAAAAATAGTTTCATATTCTGTTTTTGTTAATTAATTGACAGCTTGAAAGTAGAGAAATTCTAATATGGATAAATTTTCGTAAATAATTCATCTTGGATTAACATTTAAAAAATGTTTAAAACTCCAACGTCGACATACATCGTGTTTTGGCTGTAAATGTTAGTAGTCCTCATCATTTTCACTAGTAGAATATGGCCTCAAGAAGACACATCGTCAATGTGTTGGTGGATCTTAGAAACTTCTGCTCAAAATCAAGAGTGAGATCAATGGTCTCAATCATGGAGGAAGATGATAGTTGTGATTTGTGAGATCGAATATATAAGAAATACTCAACATTTTTTTTATAAAAATTATCTGATAACGCGACAACTATAATAGGAGTGCTATCAAGTGTTGCTAGCACTTTTCCAAGGATATAAATATGTTATTTCCATGAGAATCTTTATCTAAACACAATCTTAATCGCAATAAGCTTAATTAATAGCTTGCTCATAAGTGTTTTTTGGAAAAATATTGAAATAAATAGAAAACAATAGACATTTCAAAATTATGCTTATAGAATGTATGCATATATTGATATAAGTGTCCTTGTAATAAGATTAAATTGTTATGAATAATGGATGTACATGTTACTGGTCCTTAATTACTTTGATCTAGAGCTAGAAACGAGTCAAGCCGAGTCGAACTTGCTTCAGCTCGGCTCGACTCAATAAAATTAAGTTCGGCTAAACTCAATAAAATTAAGTTCGGCTCGAAACTCGACTCGAGTTCGTTACAAACTATGTTTTTAGCTCGAACTCGATTCGATCCAAGCTCGCAAACACCTCGGTTCAATTCAGCTTGATAGATTCAATTAAAAAATAAAATGAACCAAAAAAAACTATATTAGCAAGGTGTTTGCTAAAACCAAATACCCTTGTATTGGGAAAACAAAATGACACAAGTTTCTTAGTGGTTTGTTAATAGACTTACGGTGAATAAAACCTTCTTTTATAAGAATAGTGCAGTTGGTACCGCTTAATTTCAGGCGATGTGGGACTAAAACAGTACTTGCTTTTGCTCTTTCCTTATTTTCTTTTACGTAATTAATTCTTTCTTTAATTAATTGTATCTTATTTTAGCTTTGTGAATGTAATTTCAATCTTTCATCTGAAATCTGAAAATAACTAAGACTTAGTCTTCTTCATTTTTAATTTATTAATTTACAACATCAAACCTATGTGGGTACATATACATGCAATAATAATAATACTGGGGAGAGTTTTTAAGTGTGAGATTTCTATTGGTTGAACATAACTAAAAATTAATTACAAAGTGTGTGTGTATATATATCAAGTTGGTTCATGAATCAAACGAGTCGAACTATACATAGTTCAAGTTTAACTCATTTATTAATTTTTAACTCAAGTTCGACCCATTTGATTCATGAATCAAGTTCAACGAATTAATTGCCGAACCAAGTCTCGAATTATTTTTGAACTGGTTCAGTTCATTGTCAGCCCTACTTTGATCACTTATTTACTCATTTTGTGTCCTATAAATATGGCTCATATTTTAGTGTAAAGACACACTTGTGAAGAGAATAATACACAAAGTTTTCATCTTCTCCATTTAGACGGATATCTTTGAAACTTAATAAATTTCTACGAGACTTGGGAGAATATAATGCATTATCAATGTGTTCCTCCAGATAATATTACATTAACTCTTCTAGAACCTTCAATTATTTTTGAACTTCCAGATATAGTACTAACAACAATTTCTCGCTTTACTAAAAAAGAGAAATATTTTTTATCCTTAAAAATTGTATTAGTTGCACTATTAGCAAGACACATATCTCCATTATTGAGGTTAATGTTAATACTCATTCTATCTAAAAAATGAACAAAATATAAGTATAAAAACAAAATTATATAAAGGTAATATTTATCATGACTTTGACCAAAAAAATATATTTATCATGACTATGCAATCGAGGTTGAAAAACACAAATAAAACTTTATTATCATTAGCATAGGAAAGTTATGTCAATTTTTTCCTTTTCCTTTGACGGATGAAGCCATTTGCAGTTCGACAGATTATGCCCAATGATAAGACAGTGAGAACAGAATAACGGTAAACGTTTGTATATTGCCTCGACGTTGAACGCATATTCTTCCCTCTCCACCAAAACTTCCTCAAAAATGCACTTGGATAAATCCATGTCGATAAGAATCAGTGCATAATTGCGTTGCTGAATCAATAATCAACGGAGTATCGATGACTCCAGATATCTCTCGAAGTGTTTTCTCCCTCCAATATTCTCTTGGCAAATCCATTAAACGTATCCAAGCTTGGGCATGAGTTTGGTGCGGCGTAAAAGGATTGAAGTCCTTTGTCCATTGAGAGAGACGAAGGACTCTCGGTTTCAAATTCATAGTACCATGCGCCCATGCCATTCTCATATCATCCAGTGAAGAGAATTGAAACTCAAAAAGTCCTCTCCCTAAAGAAACCAATTTCCAATGCCCCGATAATTTCCATAATTTCGAAAGCTTCAGAAATAATTCCTTAGCCTAGTAGGGTTTATCTCCCTTACTCATAACCATTCGGCCATGAAGTAATCGCTTGCAGTCATCAACGCCTTTCTCATATTCCTCTTGGGAAATCTTAATACTCAGGGAATCCCCTTTGATTACAAGAACAGATAAAGCCTGTGCAAAAGAAACTGCAGCGGTATGCACAAGTTTCTTCGGTTTGGGGTGTATTTCTTCCGCAACATGTGGCCAAGGGCACACAAAGGCCATTGTCGAAGCTGCAAATGGGCTATTCCCTGTCTTCTCAGTCATGAACGTGCCCGTAGCCACGCCTGGATCAAATTAATGGGAGATCGTGTTTCAATCTTTGCAACGCCTAAGGCATTGTCGTGATTGCAATCACCCCAAAGTTATCAATCCAAGCGTATCACAGACAGTTGATGTCCACGAGAGAGAAACTGGGAGGAGAGGAGCACAAGGCAGCCGCGAGACTCAAGGAAGAAGGAGGTCACCGGAAAACCCTAAAGGCCAAACCCTAGCAGAGCACTGAATGATACATTGCACAAGAGAAAGAATACATCCCACTCAATCAAATAAGTGATGCTATGAAGAAATTTGGTTTGTTAAACGTGTTTGCAAAGAGGAAGAAGCACAATAACATTTCCTGCCATCTAGAACCAGACATAATTACGATCGCAGTTTTAGAAAATCATAAGTTAAACGTGTTTGCAAATTCATTTGCTATCATATCCAGAGGGATGCATCTTGTTGCGAGATAGCATCCAACTGTTCCTGTAGGCATAAAATGTCCAAAACAACTAACATGCAATAGTGTATGCAGCAAACTCTTTTAGTATCGTGAATGTTTTATATAACGAACGTGTCAAGTAGGGATTAGTCAATTTGATCAATAAATCATCACACAGCTAACATCAGTACAGCACACTTCAACAACAGACAGAATCTCAGATTCATTGAAAAATTGAAAGCCATGAATATCTGATTTCCCAGCATCCTAAGGAGAAGATGGAAAATAATGTTGTCAATGCATGCCAAGAATTTTCCCAACATATGAAGAGCGTAGCGCAAATAAAACCTAGGTCATAAGAAATTTCAAAAAGTAAAAGCATCATGTTTAAGCCATATGATTCCATAAACTAAGACAAAAACTGGATGAAGAGAAGTATTGAGAATTCATTCCAAACTAATTGTCGGTTCATATACTCAGACTTGAAAGACATAACCAAACATGCGTGTTTTAAAATTTCGTATTCAAAGGCATCAAGTGGACACCATCAATAACCGTCAATAACAAATAGTGGTGATAATTTCCTCTCGGTGTATAACCCTTACATTTTACAGTATCGACTATTAAATAAGCAGATAGAATTTAAAATCATCTCAGGACTGAAGGCCAGTTTAGCAAAATATCACACCCTTATACACAGATAAGATTCAGACCTTCCTACCTTTATCTCTTGATTCAAGTGCACGCTCATCTCTATTCCTTAGATTCATGAGAGCAATGTCAGGAGTTGGTTTATCCACCCAAATTGAGAACCTCCAAATAAGAAACTCAGGGGAAGCATCGAACTCAGCTACATACTGAAATAACATTCCTGGCTAATCCCAAAAGAAAAACAGTAAATATTAAATAAATAACTTGAAAGATGTTTAAAGCAGATTCAAACTGATAATGCAGTTAGGGCAGTTTGGATTGGCTTTTTTTTTTT